>WNGE01000234.1_pt1 | contig 90174 bp, 87 predicted proteins | sample 5400651 | NCBI WGS metagenome assembly WNGE01 (sample SAMN13153370, study PRJNA577476) | soil metagenome | isolation source: 60 cm soil or saprolite under grassland replicate 2 | place: USA:California | collected 2016-06-15 | reverse complement strand
ACCGATACCGGGCTCTCGTGCCCTCAAGCGCCGAGGAAGCGAAGAATCGCTGAGACAAATCACGCGAAGAGTCGATGAGAACCCGAGCGGACAGCCAGGTCACGACCATGAGAGGCGAAATCTACGGCGGGAACCTACACCTGTTGTGGTGTAGGTCCCCATTTCTGATGTCGCTTCTCGAATCAATTGTCGCCTAGATGTCGCTTGCGACACATCGGTGAGAAAGCGGCCGGCGTGGTGCCGTGCCTGCGCAACGCCTGTGAGCAGGGTGTTCAGGCTGGTGACCGGGACCTGCCGCCCGCCGGGCGGTGGATCTTCTGCGCCGAGCGCTTCTTCTTCCTCGGTGTCCACGAGGGTCGGCTGGAACAGTTGTTGCGCGATGAGCGTCGGCACTAAGGCCGACAAGATCACCACGGTAACCAGTTCGGTATATTGAGTGTTGTCGATCAACCGATGGGTGAGGCCGAACAGCGCCGAGATCGAGCCGAAGGTGAGCCCGGTGGCCATCAGCAGCGTCGTATAGGCCCGTTCCCGGTGTGGAAGCGCGAAGGCGGTGGCCGCAGGCCATACGCCGATTGCCTTGGCGGGGCGGCTTTTGAGTGAAATGTCCTCAGTGCTGGTCCGCCGCGGCGGCTTTCCGGCCGACGGTCAGCGCGGTGGTCACCGCATGGGGGATGTCGGTGATGGGAAAGGCCACGTGTCGCACAACCCGGTCGCGGTCGACGACGAGGATTGTCCGCTTGAGCCGAAGCCCCTGCCCGGCGTGGAATGTGGGCAGGCGTAGTGTGGCGGCAAGCCGCAAGTCCATGTCGGACAGCAGCGGGAACGGGATCTGTTCGGCGGCGGCGAAGGCTCGCTGCTCGTCCGGTCGTTGCGTGCTGATTCCGTGCACGGCCACGTCAGCGCGGCGGAACTCCTCGTAGGCGTCGCGGAACAGGCGGTTCTCCAGCGTGCATCCCGCCGCTCCCGGCAGGGTGCTCCAGCCATCGGGCAGCGGGGCGGGAAATCCGGTCGCCGGATAGCAGAACAGCACGGTGGCGCCGGAGGCGGGGTCGACGGGGTCGAGCTCGTCGCCGACATGCGCGGGCAGCGTGAGCGTCGGCAGCCGGGTTCCCGGCAATGCCAGCAAGCGCGTGGCCTCGGCGCCGTCGGGTGCCGCGGAGCCGGTCAGCGAGCCATCGCCGAGCAGCCACCGGTCGGCCCAGTCCTGCATGGCGACCAGCACCGTCAGCAGCGCACGCCCGGAGGCGGCGAGCCGGTATTCGTGGCGGGTCGGGCCGTGCTGATAGGGGACGCGTTCCAGAACCTCGGTCTCGACGAGATGGGCTAGCCGCTCGGCCAGTACCTTGCGCGAGATCGCCAGCTCGCGGGCCAGTTCGTCGAAGCGCAGCCGCCCGCGCGCCACCTCGCGGACGATCAGGATGCTCCACCAGTCGCCGATCACCGCGGCGGCTTGGGCGATCGCGCAGACCGCATCGCGCTCCGGTACCGCCTTGGCCACGTTCGCTCCCCATCGCCGGAACCTCGCCTGGACAGTTTCCCTCGGGAACCTTTAAGTTCCCAATAGAAACTTACGGTCGAGAGTCGCGGGTTTGACAGGAGGATTGCGGATTTGGGCGCAACGACCTTATGCACCCGGTCGCGAAAACCGGCGGTCGGCGCGTTCTGGCGATACTGGACCGGATCGACCGTCAGCGGTCTCGGCGATGCGGTCACCACGGTCGCGCTGCCGCTGACGGCGGTGAGCGTCCTGCACGCCTCCGGTGTCCAGGTTGGCCTGGTGACGGCGGCCGGCTACGCCGCGTGGGCGGTCATCGGCCTGCCGGCGGGCGTCATCGTGGGGCGCCTTCCGCTGCGTGGCACACAGGTCGCGATGGATCTCGTGCGCGCCGCCGCACTTTTGTCGATACCGGTAACGGCCTGGTTCGGGCTGCTCGGCATGGCGCAGCTGGTGCTGGTGGCCCTGGTCGTCAGCACGGCGAGCGTCGTGTTCGATGTCGGCAACTCGACGCTGCTGCCGTCCATCGTCAGCCGGGATGAGCTGACCGCCCGCAACAGCCTGACATCGGCATCGATGTCGGCTACCCAGCTGGCCGGACCTTCACTCGGCGGCGTGCTCGTCCAGCTGGTGGGCGCCGCCGCCGCCCTGCTGTTCGACGTGGCCAGCTACCTGGTGTCGGCCGTCTTGCTGCGCAGTCTCCCGCGACCCGAACGACTGCAGGCAGCAGGGCCGGCGACCTCGATGAGGCAGTCGGTCCGCGAGGGCTGGAGGTTCGTCGCCCGCCACCCGATCATCCGTCCGTGCATGCTCGACGCGACCGCTATCAACTTCGCCTGCGGCGGGCTCATGGCGCTCACCCCGATCTTTCTGGTGCGGACGCTGCACGCCGCACCCGTCCTGGTGGGCGTCCTGATCGCGTCCGAGGGAGCGGGCAGCCTGCTCGGCGCCGCGCTCACGCCGAGGCTGAGCGCACGGTTCGGGTCCGCCCGCACGGTCTTGCTCGTGACGACCGCGATGCCGCTGCTGATCATCCTCATGCCGGTGGCGGTCGGCGGCTGGGGCCTGCTGCTGTTTGCCGCCGGGAACGCTGGCTTCGCCGGGACGGTCGTCGTCACGAGCATCCTTACCCGCACGCACCGGCAGACCGTCACCGCCCCCGGGCTGCTGCCACGCGTCATGGCGACCGTCCGGTTCGTCTCCTGGGGCGTCGTTCCCATCGGAGCGCTGGCCTCCGGCGCCGCCGCCTCCTGGCTCGGGACCCGCACAGCGATGTGGCTGACCTGCGCGACCGTCATGCTCGGGTCGGCCGTCGTGTGGACCAGCCCGGTACGTGCGCAAAGGGACCTGGTCGGCTCTACCGCAGATTTCCGCCCGCTCGCCGAATCCTCCACAGCGTCCCAGTGATACCGCCCGAAAGGAAACGAGACACCCCGTGACTCGTATCGCGTGATCAACGGACGCGGTCAGCCCGTGTTGGGATCATGGACGCGCGTGTATTCGGGACCAATGGGCGTGTATTCCGGCCCAGAACGGTGCGGCTGCGCCGCAGGCAAGTGCGCCTCAGAAATGATCGCGCCCACGATGCCGAACATCACGATGATGGCGCTCAGGACAATAATCACAAGAGTCTCTCTTGGCACGGCCACCTCCGGTCGCTTATGGCTGCCCGTTTTGACCAAACCCAAACTCGTTTCGCACGAGTTGCCGGATCGCATACACCCAGCGGTGCGCCCCTAAAAGGCCGCGCAGCGCGCCCGCACCGCGCAGCGCGCCCGCGCCGGTCGCGAAGCAGCGGCCCTTGGATGTGACGATTTCGGTCATGGTGAGACCGCACTACTGCTGGCTAGGCTGCCTGCCGTGGCACGCTGGGACTTCCATCCAGTCCTCGACTCCCGGAGGTTTGGCCGCACCCCGGTCGGGTTCCTCGCCGCACTCGCTGCCGCCAGCCTGTTCGCTTTGTGCGCGCTGGTCATCGCGGTGCTGGGTGGTCCCATGCCGACGCTGGTCAGCCTGGTCCTGGCCGTGATTCCCGTGCCGCTAGTCATCGCCGGCGTGCTTTGCCTGGACCGCCTCGAACCCGAACCGCGCGGCCTGCTGGCGCTCATCTTCGGCGCGGGAGCCGGGACGGCTGCGGTCACCGCGCTGATCGCCAACACGCTTGGCACGTCAGTGATCACCACGCCGGAACTCGATCCGCACGCACGCCTGCTCGCGAGCACGTTTGGCGCGGCATTCGTGGGAGCCGTGGTGGCGGAGTCGCTCAAGGGAGCCGTCCTGGTGGGACTGCTGACGTTTCGCCGTCAGGAACTCGACGGGGCCCATGACGGCGTGGTGTACGCGAGCATTGTCGGTCTTGGTTTCGCATTGATCGCGAACTTGCACGCCTACTCGCAGGCGCGGCCTGGCGGGGCCGGTGCGCTGGCTTCGGCGTTCGTGCTGCGCGGGGTCCTATCTCCGCTGTGGGACCCGCTATTTTCTTCGATGATCGGGGTCGGAATTGCTTATGCGGCGGCGCGCCGCGAGTCCCGAGGGCTGTGGGCCGTCGGCGTCGGCTGGATCGTCGCGGTCGCCTTGCACACGTTGTGGGATGACTCCGTGGCCGGCGGGCCTGGCAAGATCGCGGCCGTCTACGCCGTCATGCTCGCTGCCCTGGCCGTACTGCTGGTCGCGGTCGTCGCAGACCGGCGGCGCATCGTCGGTCTGGTCAACCGCTACCTTCCCGCCTACGAGCAGTCCGGCGTTGTCACAGCGTCGGATGTGACGATGCTCGGCAGCTTGCGGGGACGCCGCCTGGCCCGCCAGTGGGCAGGCCTGTATGGCGGCATGGCTGGCACCCGAGCCATGGCCAGCTACCAGCTTGCCGCCACCGAGCTTGTGCTTGCGTGCAACCGAGCCGATCGCGACCTCATGGAGCCGACGAAGTTCAGCCTCCGCTGCGACAATTCGCTGGCGCTCATGCGCGAGGCCACGGCGGTCTTCCAGCGCCGCATGCGTGGCCCGCTGCAGCCGTCCTGGGCGGGATCGGGACCATCCGCCTTCGGGCCCAAGCAGCCACCGTCCGGGCCGCTGCCGACCGGCTCGGCGCCGCCCGCAGTTCCGTAGGCTCGTCACCCCGCGTAGCCGTTCGGCCCAAATTGTCCCTAACGGCTGCCGCTCCATGCGCCGCAGGGCTGCAGGCATCACCGTCGGCGAGGTGCTTTCCGCCCTGGTCAGATAGCCGCCCGCGTGCGGCAGGCTTCGATCTCCGCCTCCGCCTGTGTCCGGCCCACCCATTCGGCGCCCTCTACCATCTTTCCTGGCTCGAGGGCCTTGTAGACCTCGAAGAAGTGCTGGATCTCCAGGCGATCGAACTGCGGCACGTCATCGATGTCATTGAGGTCGTCGACCCGGGGATCCCGCGCGGGCACGCACAGCACCTTGTCATCGGCGCCGTGCTCGTCACGCATCCGGTACATCCCGATGGCCCGGCAGAGGACCACGCAGCCGGGAAAGGTGGGTTCCTGCAGCAGCACAAGGGCGTCGAGCGGGTCACCGTCATCGGCGAGCGTTTCCTCGATGAACCCGTAGTCAGCCGGATATCTGGTCGACGTGAACAGCATCCGGTCCAGCCTGATCCGGCCGGTCTCGTGATCCATCTCGTACTTGTTGCGATGTCCCTGCGGGATCTCGACGATGACGTCAAATTCCACGACCGGACTCCTCGTCCTCTGCGCGACCGGTTAGATGATTGACTCTTGTGCCGGGCTGTGCGCGACGCACAGCAGCAGCCGGATTTCATCCGTGTCTAGGATTCCATTTCTGACGGAGGTATGCCGCCCATGAGCCGTCAGCGTGTGCTGACGCTGGCCACGCTGGCATTGCTTAATGCCTTCACCATCGCGGCCGGCGCGACCACGGCTGACCTGCTCGGCGCGCACCTTGCGGTGCTGTCGGCGCCGCGGGTTGCGACGCGGCCCGTGGTGCGCGCGGGCACGGTGCTCGCCCCGGGTGGCACGTCCGCCGCGCTGCCGACACGCGCGGGCCTTACCGCGGCGCTGTCCCGGCTGCTCTCGTCCCCGGCGCTCGGCCCGCACGTCGGCGCTGTCGTCACCGATACCGCATCGGGGCGCATCCTTTTCAACCGCGGCGGTGCCGTGCCGCTGACTCCCGCGTCGACGACCAAGCTCGCCACGTCCGTAGCGGCTCTAACCGTCCTCGGACCGGCCGCCCGTTTCACCACGCGGGTGGTAAAAGCGTCATCGCCAGACGGCATCCTGCTGGTGGGAGGCGGCGATCCGACGCTTGCCGTCGGCTACCCGCCGGCCAGGGATTATCCGCGGCCCGCCACCGTCGCGGCGCTCGCCGCCGCGACGGCGCGGTCATTGCGCGCCGAACACATCACCAGCGTCCGTCTCGGCTACGACACCTCGCTCTACTCCGGTCCGGGCATGGCAGCGGGCTGGCGACCGAGTTACGTAACCGAGGGCGACGTGACGCCGGTCAGCGCGCTGGAGGTGGATCAGGGTCGGCTGACCGCCTACGGGGCTCCCGAAGACGCGGACGATCCGGGAAATCTCCGGCCCCGTTCGCGAGACTCGGCAGCAGACGCGGTGTATGCCTTCGCATCGTTCCTCGCCAAACGGGGGATACACGTGCGGGGCCAGCCGAAGCCGGCCCGGGCCGCGCCGACCGCCGCCGAACTGGCGAGAGTGCAGTCGCCGCCGCTAGCCGCCATCATCGAGTGGATGCTGGTCGAGAGCAACAACGACATAGCGGAGAGCGTGGCCCGGCACGTGGCGATTGCGACGGGGCGGCGGGCCACGTTCACCGCGGGCGCCACCGCGGTGCGAGCGACCCTGCGGCGGCTGGGCATTTCTGGCGGTATCCAGACCGCCGATGGCAGCGGGCTCTCTCACTATGACCGGATCGCGCCGGTCACGCTGGCGCAGCTGATCTCGCTCGCCGCCTCGCCCAGCCACCCACGGCTCCGGCCGATCATCAGCGGGCTTGCCGTCGCGGGTTTTTCCGGCACACTGTCCACCGCCGAACACCGGTTCACGACCAAGCTGAGCGCTCCGGCTGCTGGCCTGGTGCGCGCCAAGACCGGCACCCTGGACAACGTCCGCGCGCTCGCCGGCCTTGTCATGGACTCGAGCGGGCGCATGCTCACGTTCGCGTTCATGATCGATCACGTACCTGCGGCGACGATGACGCTGTCGGCGAGCATCCTTGACAGCCTGGCGGCCGCGCTCACCCGGTGCGGCTGCCGCTAAACCGCCGCCGGCCGGGGTACAAGGGGCCGTCGCGCATCTTCACCGCCGCGGGTCGGCCCGGCGGCTGTTCCGCACAGGCTGATGGCGACACGAAGCGCCAGCCGTTAAGGAGCCAAAATGCCCGCACTGCCGCTGCGCTGCAGCCGCATCCTGCCGCACCACGTACGGTGGAGGAGTGAGCAGTGGGCAGATGATCGACTGGGGTGTGGCTGTCGCCACCGGGGTTCGCTGGACGCGGCCAGGGCCGCAGGTGAGCCTCGCCGAGGCCAGGCGTACGGTGGCGGAGCTTCGCGAGTTCGCCGCTGCCGTCCAGGAACCGGTACGCGAGGTCACCGGGCTCGTTAGTCCCGAGACCGCGGGACCCATTGCTGTCGTGGACCGGCCCGGCTGGATCCGGGCCAACGTCGACGGTTTCCGTGTGGTGCTGGAACCGCTTGTGGATCAGCTTCAGCATCGCCCCGGCGCCTGGCCTGGCGCCGATTCGATGCTCGGCACGGTCGGCTCCCGGGTGACCGGAATTCAGATGGGGCTGATTCTCGCCTTCCTGGCCGGCCGCGTACTCGGCCAGTACGAGCTCTTCCTGCCACCCGACCTCGCGGCCGCTGCGGCGAACGGCAGCTCCGCCGAGCCGGGCTCATCACAAGATCCGGCTGAACCCGCGGCCGAGGCACCCCGCACCTCAGCGGCGCACACCGCTGCGGTCGACATCGGCGCGCGGCAGGGCAGTGCTCCGGCTGGCCGCCTGACCCTGGTCGCACCGAACATTGTCATGGTGGAACGCGAACTCGGTGTGAAGAGCCGCGATTTCCGGCTGTGGGTGTGCCTGCACGAGGAAACCCACCGGACCCAGTTCACCGCGGTGAGCTGGCTGCGCGGCTACGTGCAAGGACAGATCTCCGAGTTCCTGCTCGCATCCGACCTCGATCCAGGTGCGGTTCTCGAACGGCTTCGCGCCGCGGCCGACGTGGTCACGGGTGCCGTGCGCGGCGGTGCTGGCGGGGAGAGCATCATCGAAGCCATCCAGACGCCGCGCCAGCGGCCCATCCTCGACCGGCTCACCGCCGTGATGACCCTGGTCGAGGGCCATGGTGACTATGTCATGGACGCCGCGGGGCCGCAGGTCGTTCCTTCGGCGGAGGAGATCAGGGCGCGTTTTGCCGCCCGCCGTCACTCCGTCGGAAGGGTCGAGCAGGTTCTCAGGCGGCTGCTCGGCATCGACCTGAAGATGAAGCAATACGCGGAAGGTGGCCGCTTCGTCAGATCGGTGATCAGTGACGTCGGTATGGCTGGGTTCAACAAGGTGTGGACATCGCCGCAGACGTTGCCGACCAGGATGGAGATCACACATCCGCGAGCGTGGGTGGACCGGGTCATCGGGACTGGCGGAGCGGCAGCCGCGAACGAGAAACCCCGTGGGCCGGCCGACAGTTCGCCTGGCGGGTCGCCTGACGCGTCGCCCGGGTCGGCCGACGGTCCGCCCGGCGCGTCGCCTGGCGGTTCACCTGGGGCCGACGGGTTTGACGGAAAGGGCTGAGGCTCCCAGTGGGACCGCATCCGGCGGTTGCCGCCGTCCGGCGCGCCGTACGGGAGTGCGTAAGTGACATCCCTCCGGGTGGGTTGACGCTGGCCGCATGCTCCGGCGGGGCCGATTCGCTCGCGCTCTCGGCCGCGCTGGCCTTCGCCGCGCCGCGGCTGCGGCTGCGGGCGGGGGCTGTAACAGTTGATCACGGGTTGCAGCCGGGTTCCGCGGAGCGGGCGGATCGCGTCGCCCGGGTGCTCTCCGACCTGGGCCTTGACCCGGTCGAGTGCGTGCGTGTCGAGGTCGGGCACTCAGGCGGCCCCGAGGCAGCCGCGCGGGAGGCGCGTTACGCGGCGCTCGGCGCGGCAGCCGGCCGCGCCAACGCGGCGGCAGTGCTGCTCGGCCACACACTCGACGACCAGGCCGAAACCGTGCTCCTGCGCCTCGGGCGCGGATCGGGCTCGCGTTCGCTCGCTGGCATGCGGACGCGGGCAGGCTGTTACCGCAGGCCACTGCTCGGCATTCGGCGCAGCGTCACGGTTGCCGCCTGCAGCGCACTGGGCTTGCGGCCATGGGACGATCCGCACAACTTCGACCCGGCATTCACGCGCGCCCGGATCCGCCACGAGGCACTGCCCGCGTTGGAGCGGGCGCTTGGCCCTGGCGTGGCAGCCGCCCTGGCGCGGACGGCCGCGCAGTTGCGCGCGGATGACGAGGCCCTGACGGAATGGGCGAGCAGGGAAGCCGAACGGCTGCGCGGCAGTGACACCGGCCTGGACTGCGCCGCGCTCGTGTCGCTGCCGCCCGCGGTGCGGTCTCGCGTCCTGCACAACGCCGCGGTCGCCGCGGGCTGCCCCGCTGGTGCGCTCAGCGCGCAGCACGTCCATCAGTTGGAGCGGTTGCTGACCAGCTGGCACGGGCAGCGCTGGATTGATATGCCGGCCGGCATCCGAGCGGTGCGCCGGTATGGGAAGCTGCTTTTCACGAAGGACGGTGAAGACACGACCCGCCTTGGCACAGTGTCGTCGGGGGAGTTGTCGGGGGAGTCTTCTGTCGAGCGGCCGTCTGGGGAGGGGCCGCTATAGGGAGGGAACGGGTGGACGCGAGCGACATGGGCACCGATCTAAAGGAGGTGCTCATTACTCCTGACCTGCTCCAGCAACGGGTGACTGAGCTCGCGGCCCAGATCGACGCGGACTACGCCGGGCGTGACCTGCTGCTGGTTGGAGTGCTCAAGGGTGCCGTCATGGTGCTTGCTGATTTGGCCAGGGCCATGCACATGCCAGCTGAGATGGACTGGATGGCCGTGTCCTCGTATGGCTCAGGCACGAGGTCTTCCGGCGTGGTCCGCATCCTGAAGGACCTCGATACTGACATCACCGGGCGGCACGTGCTCGTGGTCGAAGACATCGTGGACTCGGGCCTGACGCTGTCCTGGCTGGTTGGCAACCTCAAGTCGCGGACCCCCGCATCCGTGCAGGTCTGCGTGCTGCTGCGGAAGCCGGACGCGGTGGGCGCGGACGTCGAGGCCGCCTACGTCGGTTTCGACATCGGCAACGAGTTCGTGATCGGATACGGTCTTGATTACGCCGAGCGCTACCGCAACCTGCCGTTCATCGGCACCCTCGCCCCGCATGTGTACGGGGAGACACGATCAGGGGATGCGTCACCTGACCGCCCGCCGATGGGTGACGGGAACAGAACACGCGATGAGTGACGTTCTTGTGACAACAGGAGCGTTCGGCGGCTCATGCGTGCCGGATCGTCGGGTACATGGATGCTCGCGGTGTACCCTCGGACATCCCCGCATCGTGACGGGGAATAGGGAAGAAGAAGAGATGGGCGCTGGGGCGACAGGCCATCCCGCCGGACGTCGGCGGGGGACGACGCTGGTCAGGAGGGATCGACCCCGAGTCGGCGGGGTTGTTCACTAATGGATGTGAAGCGCTACTTCCGCGGGCCGCTGCTGCTAATCGTGGCCGCCGCGATACTTCTGCTTGTCGTGCTCGACTACGCGAACTCGGGCCCGTCCTATAAACAGACCAACACCTCCAGGGTCGTCGCGCTCATCCAAGCCGGTGAAGTCAAGTCGGCAGTCCTTATCGACAAGGACCAGACCATCCAGATCACGGCCAAGGGCGACCACCGCTACCAGGCGTCCTGGGTCGGGAACCAGGGCCAGGCCCTGCAGCAGCAGCTTCAGGCACAGGTCGACAAGGGCACGCTGTCGAACTACAACGTCCAGGTTCCCAAGGGGAACTCGCTGCTCTCCCTGATCATCGGAATTTTGCCGTTCGCGCTGATATTCCTGTTCGTCTTGTTCATGCTGAACCAGATGCAGGGCGGCGGCTCCCGGGTGATGAACTTCGGCAAATCGCGCGCCAAGCTGATCACCAAGGACACGCCGAAGACCACCTTCGCCGACGTGGCCGGAGCCGATGAGGCGATCGAGGAGCTTCAGGAAATCAAGGAGTTCCTGCAAAACCCGGCCAAGTTCCAGGCCATCGGCGCGAAGATTCCTAAGGGTGTCCTGCTCTACGGCCCGCCAGGAACAGGCAAGACGCTGCTCGCTCGCGCTGTCGCGGGTGAGGCAGGCGTGCCCTTCTACTCCATTTCCGGTTCGGACTTTGTGGAAATGTTCGTGGGTGTCGGCGCGTCCCGGGTGCGCGATCTGTTCGAGCAGGCCAAGTCCAATGCACCGGCGATCGTCTTCATCGATGAGATTGACGCAGTCGGGCGGCACCGCGGCGCAGGGCTCGGTGGCGGGCATGACGAGCGCGAGCAGACGCTGAACCAGTTGCTCGTCGAAATGGACGGATTCGACATCAAGGGCGGCGTGATTCTCATCGCCGCCACGAACCGGCCTGACATCCTGGACCCGGCGTTGCTGCGGCCAGGCCGTTTCGACCGCCAGATCGTAATCGATCGGCCCGATCTGCTGGGCCGTCGAGGGATCCTGCAGGTGCACGCTCGCGGTAAGCCGCTGGCTCCCGATGTGGAGCTCGAAACCATCGCCCGGCGGACACCGGGATTCACCGGCGCCGACTTGGCAAATGTGATCAATGAGGGCGCGCTGCTGACGGCGCGGATGAACGCCAAGCAGATCTCGATGGCCATGCTCGAGGAGGCCATTGACCGCGTGATGGCGGGGCCGGAGCGCAAGAGTCGGGTGATGTCGGAGAAGGAAAAGAAGATCATCGCCTATCACGAGGGTGGTCATGCGCTAGTCGGCCACGCGCTGCCGTACGCCGACCCGGTGCACAAGATCACGATCTTGCCCCGCGGCCGCGCGCTTGGCTACACCATGGCGCTGCCCACTGAGGACAAATTCCTCATCACCCGGTCCGAGCTGATGGACCAGCTCGCCATGCTCCTCGGTGGCCGCACGGCGGAAGAGCTTGTGTTCCACGAGCCCACGACCGGCGCTGCCAACGACATCGAGAAGGCGACATCGATCGCCCGCAGGATGATGACCGAGTTCGGGATGAGCGAACGACTCGGCGCCCGGAAGTTCGGCACCGGCGACGGCGAGCCGTTCCTCGGCCGCGACATGGCGCACGCGAGGGACTACTCCGAGGAGATCGCCTCATCCATCGATGAGGAGGTACGGCGCCTCATCGAGTCCGCCCACGATGAGGCGTGGGAGATCCTCGTGCAGTACCGTGACGCGCTGGACGAGCTCGTGCTGCAGCTCATGGACAAGGAGACCTTGTCCAGGAACGAGGTTCTACGGGTCTTCGATGCGGTGCAGAAGCGGCCGGTGCGTGGTTCGTACACCGGTTATGGCAAGCGCCTGCCCTCGGACCGGCCGCCGGTGCTGACGCCCAAGGAGCTGGCGCTAACGGCCGCGACGGATGGCACGGATCTGGGCTCCCAGGGGAACGGCCAGTCGGGTTTGCCTGGATCACCAATGAGCGGAGACTCGGGCGGGCTACCCGGTTCCCAGGGTGGCTGACGTGGACTTGCCGCGCATCGAGCGCGCTGTCCGTGACATCCTCCTCGCAATTGGCGAGGATCCTGACCGGGACGGATTGCGGGAAACACCAGCCCGGGTCGCGCGGGCCTACGTGGAGCAGTTCGCCGGGCTCGGGCAACACCCCGAGGACGTGCTGTCCACGGTGTTCGACTCCGACCACGATGAGCTGGTCCTGGTGAAGGACATCGAGGTGTACGGCACGTGCGAGCATCATTTGGCGCCGTTCATCGGGTTCGCGCACGTGGGCTATATCCCGAACGAGAAGGGCCATATCACCGGCCTGTCCAAGCTGGCCAGGCTGGTCGACCTCTACGCCAGGAGGCCGCAGCTTCAGGAGCGGATGACGTCGCAGATCGCTGACGCGCTCATGCACGTCCTCGAGCCCCGCGGGGTGATCGTGGTGGTCGAGGCGGAGCACCTGTGCATGACCATGCGCGGCGTGCGCAAGCCGGGGGCAAAGACCGTGACATCGGCGGTTCGCGGCGATTTTCGCGACTCCCACCGCACCCGCGCCGAGGCGCTGAGCCTGATCTACGACCGCCGCTAGGCCGCCGAGGTGGCCCAGCGTGGCCGTGGTGGGCCACCGAGGCCAGCCCCGCATGGCCGTCAATGTGTACCAACCCCGATGCCAGCCTTGCCGTCCATGATCCGCTACGTCGGAGCCTTTTCAGCTGTGTGCGCTGAAAAGTCTCCGACGTAAGGGATCAAGCTGGCCGAGGGCTCACTCCGGGCGCCTTCGTTGGCGGGTTTAGAGATCACCTAACACGCTGGGTGGCCCACCGAGGCCCCAATGCGACGGCCCCCCATGCCTGGATGGCCCACCCAGGCCCTCCCCACATGTCTGACAATATGTACGACTAATCGGCTTCAAGATTCTTTGGATGCGGTGGTGAGCCTATGCCCGGACGGAGGGGCGGGACGGATTTTGGCCCGGTATCCTGCGGCGTGCTGGGGGGCGAGGGCGGCTAAGCTGGCCCGGCGCCGGGGCAGCACCCCTGATGCCGCCGATCTGCCCCGGAGCCGCCCTCGCAGGGGCTGCGCCCCGGCTGAGCCATCCACCTTCATCCCGCCGCATGCATCACAAGGATGGGGACTGGTCAGGTGGCTGTTGTAATCGGCGAGAAGGGCACGCCAGCGCTCAGCCGGGCGGCCGTGGGGGGCGCACGTGGCTATCCGGCGCTGGTGATGACCCTCGGGGGGTTTGCCGCGCCTGGGGGTTGCGGGGGTTGTGTGGTCGCGTGGCTGGCGGCTGGTCAGTGGCCGTCGCCGTTGGGTGGTTCCTTGAGGACGAAGGTGGTCCTGAGGAACTGGGTGACCGCTTGTGCTGCGCCGGGGGTGTCGTTGCGGGGGTGTGTTGCGGTGGCGCCGGCGTAGTGCCATGACCAGTTGTGGCCGTAGTCGTTGGTGGTCTTGCCGTACGGTGTGATCATCATCGGGGGGGCGCCCTCGATCCATACCAGCACGATGCCCCGGTGGGCGGAGACATTCAGGCCGCGTTTGTCGAGTGCGGCGGCGAGCTGGAGGGCGGGGTCCTGGTCCATGGGGCTGGCTCCTTGACGTGTCTGGGGGCGGCGACGGTGGCCGCAGTCATCTGGTGATCCTCTTCGGGGGTGGCGGTGGTGTGGTGAAATGGCGCGGGGCTGCCCCGGCCGATCCGCCCGGTGCGGGACGCGAACCCGTGTCTGGGGGCGGCGTGGTGTCAGGGTTTGCGGGCGAGGCCGCCGAACACTTCGACGTCGGCCGGTTGGCCGAACGGGCTGGTTCGGGGCCGCCAGCGGGAGCAGGGCACGACACCGGGCTCTATGAGGTCCAGGCCGTGGAAGAACTGGGCGATCTGGGCGGGGCTGCGCAGGTGGTAGGGCGCGGCGCCGGTCTGGTTGTAGCCGTCTTGGGCGGCGTTGAACGCGGGGTTGATGTTGCTGCCGTCATACAGGGCGAGGTAGCTGCCGGGCGGCAGGGCCGCGACGAGCTGGCAGGCGATGGGGTGGGCGGCCTGGTCTTCGATGTGGCCCATGATGCCCATCAGCATCAGCGCGACCGGTTGGGTGAAGTCCAGGATGGCGGCGGCCTGGCCGAGGATGGCGCTGGGGTCGCGCAGGTCGGCGTCGATGTAGCCGCAGCTGCCTTCGGGCTGGCTGGTGAGCAGCGCGCGGGCGTGGGACAGCACCATGGGGTCGTTGTCGACGTACACGATGCGGGAATGCGGGGCGACCCGCTGGGCGACTTGGTGGGTGTTGTCCACGGTGGGCAGGCCGGTGCCAATGTCGAGGAACTGGCGGATCCCGGCATCGGCGAGGTAGCCGACCACGCGGGCCAGGAAGTACCGCGACACCCGCGCTAGCTCGGCGATGCGGGGGAAGACCTGCGTGTAGGCGTCGCCGGCGGCGCGGTCGGCGGGGTAGTGGTCTTTGCCGCCGAGCCAGTAGTTCCAGATCCGGGCGGAATGCGGCACGGTGATGTCGATCGTGGGGGTGGGCTCGGGGGGTGTGGTGTTGGCCAACGGGAACTCCAGCAGTCAAAGTTGGGTGATCGGGTGACACTAAGTGGGGTGGTGGGCCGGGCGGCACCCGCCGCGAGTACCGGCAGGAGCCAGGCACCGGGCCGGGTGCCGCCCGGCCGGCTCAGGGCGGGTTGCCGGCGACGAACCGGGTCAGCTTGGCGGCGGCGTCGGGGATGTTGCCACGCGGATGGGAGCCGGTTTTCCCCTTCCGGCGCCACAACCACACCCGCTGCCCGCCGTCGTCTGCGGGGACGGCGCGGACCCAGCTCGTGCCGGTGCCGTCGATCCAGGCCCGCACCGAGTCCCCCTCCGGCACAGCGGTCACGCCGTAGCTGGCCAGCGCGGCGGCCAGCTCATGCGCCGGGCCGCTCACTGCTGGCCTGTGCAGGCGAGGCGGCGGGCACGGGGGCGGGGATAACGTAGCCAAGGTCATGGTCATCGGCGGTTATCGCTCCATTCGGCGAGTCGTGACAGTCTGGCCCGCCCAGCGGCAGCACGTTGGCAAGCGCACTGCCGCCAGGCGGCGGGCTAACTGGTCCAGGCCGGGTAACGTGGTCATCGCCGGGCGTCCACCGTGCGAAGAACCTGGGTGATCGTCCGGGCCGCCGCCGCGACATCTGTGACTGGCGCCACACGCTCCGCCCAGCCGAACCAGAACCAGCCGTCGCCGGCGTAAATGTTCTCGGTCAGCACACCCGCATGCCGGTTCCGCACGTGCACGTACGGGCGTCTGCCCTCGGGCATGACAAGCCGCACCTCATACGTATGGCGGTCTAGTTTGGCTGCGAGCTTTTCAAGATCGGCAGTGAGGTCACTCATGTTGGGCAGCACTCATGACGGAAGCCTGCACTTGTTGTCATAGGCGTGACCGTACGGCTACGGAATCGGCGCATCAATTAGTGTGCAAGAGTGTGCAGAGCATCTTGACCAGCACGATGCTGGGCAGTGAGATGAGAGACGAGCATCTTTTTGCACGCAGACATGGAGGCGGTCATGCCATTACGGTTCCTCGGTATCGACCCCAACACATCGCACGGCGACTCCCCGACCGCGTGGCTGGACGAGGAGACCGGCGAGTACATCCTTCAAGGATGGAAGATCAATGATCCGGACACGATGGCGGAAATCCAAGCTACTGGCCCTATACCGGACCACGAAGTAGTGATGCGCTTCCCAAGGCGCATGATGCAGTTCTTCCCCGAGGTGAGCGGTGACGACCGCTGAACTGCCGGGGAACCTGACACACGAGCAGTGGGAAGAGCTGCTGAGTTCGGCATCCCATAACGCGTGTCACCTAGAGATGAGAGATGTCTACGCGGTGGACGAAGAGGATGCCCGGTTCCGGGAGTGGAAAGAGACAGGGCGGCTCGGGCGTGAGGAGCACCCTTGGTTCGACCTCATCGCCGGGCTATCGGCCGGTGGAGTCCATGTGCGGCGGGCGCGAATCGTGTCTGAGCCGGTCTCGTCTTACGTACGTTTTGAGCACGCATGCACCTGGCAGAACGTAGAAGCGGGCGAGCAAGTGCGTTGGCTGCCGCGCCGCCTAGCCTCTTGCATTGCCCTGCCCGGCAATGATTTCTGGCTGCTGGACGGCGCGCAAGTGCTATTCAGCCTGTTCGACGGAGACGGCCGCCGGGTGGGCAAGACCCTGACCAACGACGCCGCAGCGGTAAAGCTATGCGGCTCCGCGTTCGACGCGGTGTGGGAACTAGCGACGCCACACGAGCAGTACACGCCCGTCTGACAAACCCCTTCATTCGCCGTGCCCACCTCCCACAACGTGCAAGAAGCCCGCCAGGCTCTTGCCCACCGCCTCCGAGAGCTGCGGCTGGACGCCGAGCTTACGGCGACCGAGCTGGCGCTGCGTGCGGGCTGGCACCGCACGAAGATATCGAAGTTGGAGCATGCGGCGACCTCGCCGTCCGCAGAAGATATCCGCAGGTGGTGCGGCGCATGCGGGGCGGCAGACCAGGCGGCTGACCTCATCGCCTCGATGCGGGCGGTCAAGTCCGCCTACATCGAGTGGCGGCGGATGGAACGTGCCGGGCTGCGTCAACTCCAGGAGGCGGCCTTTCCGCTATATGAGCAGACACGGTTTTTCCGGATCTATGAGCCGGCCATGGTGCCGGGGCTACTACAGACAACTGAGTACGCCAGAGCGTTGATGAGATCCGTCATCGCGTTCAGTGGCATCCCGGATGACACTGAGGAGGCAGTGGTAGCACGGATCGCCCGGCAGCATGTTCTGCATTCGGGTGATCGCCGGTTCGCGGTAGTGCTGGAAGAGCAAGCGCTGTGGACCAGGATTGGCTCCGCCGAAACGATGGCGGGACAGCTCGGTCACCTCCTGAGAATGGCGGCCTTGCCGCTACTGTCGCTCGGGATCATTCCGCGTGCAGCGGATCGGGCGCCAATGTGGCCGGTACAGGGTTTCTGGATATTCGACAGCAGCCGGGTCCATGTGGAGCTGCCTTCGGCGCAGGTGAAGGTGACGCAACCACGCGAGGTGGAGGTGTACGCGCGCACGTTCAATGAGTTGTCCCGCATAGCGGTGTATGGACCAGCGGCGCGCGCCCCGCTCACGGGCGCAATTGACGCCCTCGACGAGTGAGACTCGACCAGCAAACTCCGGTTTGCTTGCGCCTGTCCAGCCGTCTGTAATCCTGTTTGCGCTGCTGTTGGGTGGGTCACCTTGGGGGTGTTTGCTGGTTCCGCGTCCGCCGACCGCATACGGCACTGGTGCGTGTACGCGGTCAGGCGGTGGGCTGGCTGATGGCCGTGTCCTCCATCAGGGTCAGATCAGCCATTGCGGGTCGACGCGGTCGGGGCTCCAGTGCTTGCCGGTGGCGGGGTGGACGGTGATGCCGCTCACGCATGCGGTCACAAGGGCGCGGCGCGCGGAATCGGTCATCTTGGGGTGGTGCCAGCGTTGCCACATGTCGCCATCCATCGCGGCGAATTCGGCCAGGGCGAGGGCCTGGGTGGAGCGTGCGAGCTGGCGGGTGTACTGCTCGGCTTTCGCGTCGAGGACGCGTTTTGGCGGTGAGCCATTCTTTTTTGTCGATCTCCTTTTCTGCCCAGGCGGCGGCGAGTTCCTCGCGCTGGGCGTCGATGTCGCGGAGTTTGGCGCCGATGTCTTCGCTGTCACCGGTGTGGGCCTCGGCCTGGTGGTGGCGGATCAGGGCGGGCAGCAAGGGGGTGGATTCCTGCAATGCGGTGAGGATCTTGTCCCGGGCCTCGTCATCGGCCAGGTGGGCGTACACGGCCATCTTGCCGCAGCCCGGTTTGCCGGGGTCCTTGATGCACTGGTAGCGGGGTTTGCCGTTGTGGACCCGCCCGTGCATCGGATGCCCGCATATGCCGCAGCGGAAGATCCCGGACAGCAGGTAGCGGCGGGCCGTGGTGGCGGGGCCGCGCCCGGGGGCGGTGAGCAGGGCGCGCAGCCGGTCCGACCGCGCGGGGGTGATGATCGCCGGCCATGTCCCGGTGGCGGTGATTTCCCCGGTGGTGGGGCGGGTGTTGTTCTGGTACAGCTCAATCGGAGTATATTCGCGGCGGCCGGAGATCCGCGCGGAGATCAGCACCCCGCGCAGGCTGGTCGGCGTCCAGGCCCGGCCGGTGGCGGTGTGGATGCCGCGTGTGTTCAGGTCGGCGGCCACCCCCCGCACCGATTCGCCTGTTAGCACGCGGCGGGCGCATTCCCGCAGGATCTCGGCTTCATGCTCGATGACGGTGACCTTATCGGGGGCGTAGCCGTAGCCACGCTGCCCGCTGCGCGCGGGCTTGCCCTGTTCGGCGGCCTGGCGGGCGGCGCGGCGCCGCCGCTCCCCCTTGTGCTCCGATTCGTGCCGCGCGGCCGCCCCGACGGTGCGCGCGACCAGGCGGCCGGTCGGGGTGGCCAGGTCGACTTCGCCGGTCACGGTGGCCAGGTCGATGCTGCGCTGGTCGTGCAGGTCGATCACGTCTTCCAGCTCACGCGGGGTGCGGGTGAGCCGGTCCACGTGCCAGCACACGATCGCGTCGATCCGCCCGGCGGCGATGTCGGCCAGCAGTCGGCGCCACTGCTCGCGCGGCCGGCCAGAGAACGCGGACACGTCGTTATCCGGGTACACCCCGGCGACATCCCAGCCCTTGCGCTCGCACAGGGCGCGGCAGTCGTGTTCCTGGCGGGCCACGCCGAGGCCGGCGCCGGTGCGGTCCTGGGAGATCCGCACATAGATCGCTGCCCGGGCGGGCTGGCTGGTGCGGTGTAGCGTGGCGGCAGGTGCCTGCTTGGTGACCATGTTCATGGTACATAAGTTTAGTCGTGTGCCCGCGGCCTGGATGGCTCACCGAGGCCCTTCCAGGGGCTGCGGTGGGCCACCGAGGCCTTTCCACGGGTGCGGTTGGGGCCGCGGTGGGCCAGCCGCCATCCGCTCGCTCGTTGCACTCGTTTGAACGCAGGATGTTCCTGCTGCGGCTACGCTGATGGCCCGTGATCCGGGGTTTTCGAGCAGGTTCTGAAATCACCAAATCTAGCGACACAGCCAGCGGCGACACAGCCAGCGGCGGCCCTGTCGGCTGGTCGGGGGCGGCCAGCGAGGGTGGCGAGCAGCGTCGTGCGCGGCGGTTGCCCGACCGCAGGCGGGAGCGTCGCTGGGTGCCGCTGACCGCTGGCTGGCTTTGCCTGCTCATTGGCATTTACAACGTCCTTGGCGTGCTCTCTCCGCAGTTTCACGAGAGGCTTCACAGGATCGGCCGGGTAATGCCGGGCGGTCTCACCAACGCCGCGCGCGCTGCTGACGTCATCACCGGGCTAATGCTGATCATGCTGGCGCACGCCCTGCGGCGGCGTAAGCGGCGAGCATGGCAGGCAGTGGTAATCCTGCTAGCCGTCAACATCGTGACTCATGTCGTACACGGGCCACACGTCGGGCAGGCGGTCGTCGCGGCGGCAATGCTGTGCGCGCTGCTGTATTTTCGCGAGGACTTCTATGCCGTCGGCGACCCTCGCACGCGTTGGCGAGCGCTGTGGGTATTTTCCGGCCTCATCGTTGCCGACGCCGCCATCGCGTTCGGCTATATCAGGCTCAGCCGGGTGTCGGATGACTACTCGCTGGCCCACCAGGCACGGGATGTGATCTTCGAGCTGGCCGGTGTCACCAGCCCGATCCGTTTTCTGTCAGAGGGCCGAACGGATACGTTCCATCTAATGACAAGCGGTCTCGGCCTGTTCACCCTGATCGCGACCGCGTACTTGTTTCTGCGCCCGGCCGAGCCGGTCGCACGCCTGAGCCCCGGCGACGACGAAGGTATCAGGGAGCTGCTGGCGACCTACGGCGAGCGCGACTCGCTCGGTTACTTCGCGCTTCGCCGCGACAAGAGCGTGATCTGGTCGCCGTCGGGGAAGTCATGTATCGGATACCGCGTCGTGTCTGGGGTCATGCTGGCGAGTGGTGACCCGATCGGTGATCCGGAGGCGTGGCCGGGCGCGATCCACGCCTTCCTCGATGAAGCGTCACGGCATGCCTGGGTGCCCGCGGTGATGGGCTGCAGCGAACTTGGCGCCGAAATCTGGTGCCGTGAAGGCGACCTGACCGCACTGGAGCTCGGCGACGAGGCCATCGTGAAGGTGGCGGACTTCACCTTGGAAGGCCGGGCGATGCGCAACGTCCGCCAGATGGTCGCGCGAGTGAGACGGCACGGTTACTGTGCGCAGGTGCGCCGCAGCGCGGACATTACACCGGACGAATCCCGCGACCTTGTGCGGCAGGCGGACCCGTGGCGGGGGGATCAGGCCGAGCGCGGCTTTTCGATGGCTCTCGGGCGCATCGGCGAGGCGGGCGATGAGGACTGTGTGATCGCCACGGCGACCGAGAACGGCGAATTGCGGGCCATGTTGCATTTCGTTCCCTGGGGAGCCGACGGCCTCTCCCTCGACCTGATGCGCCGCGACAAGCAGTCGCAACCCGGGCTCAACGACTTCCTCATCGTCGAGACCATCCGGGCGGCACCTCAGCTCGGTGTGCGCCGAATCTCACTCAACTTCGCCGTGTTCAGGGCCGCGCTCGAGCGCGGTGAGCGGATCGGCGCCGGCCCGGTGGTGCGCGCGTGGCGCGGGATCTTGGTGTTCCTGTCCAAGTGGTTTCAAATCGAATCCCTCTACAAGTTCAACGCGAAGTTCCGGCCGATCTGGGAGCCGCGGTTCTGTGTCTTTCCGGGCCATAGGGATGCGCCGAGGGTCGCCATCGCCGCCCTAGAGGCCGAGGCATTCCTGATCTGGCCGCAGCTGACGCCCCGTGCGCTCGCCCACAACCTCGGCTGGGTCCGGCGGGTCCGGCGGGCCTGCACTGCACGCACTCGACAGGCGTGATGCATAGGCTGGCGGCCATGGCGACGATCCACGAGGCCTCCCCGCGTCAGGCGGAACACCAGCCCGTCGGCCCGGTCACGCCCGCTGGCCTTCCGGATCGAGGCCGGTGCCTGGTGATGGGCGTAATCAACGTGACGCCGGACTCCTTCTCCGACGGCGGGGCCTGGTACGGCGCGGACCGCGCCATCGCCCATGGCCTCGATCTGGCCACGGCCGGTGCGGACATCGTCGATGTCGGGGGCGAATCCACCCGCCCTGGTGCGCAGCGGATCTCCGCGGCCGAGGAACTCCGGCGGGTCGGCCCCGTCATCAGCACGCTTGCCGCCGAGGGTGTGCCGGTCAGTGTTGACACGATGCGTGCGGAGATCGCTGAGTTCGCGGTCGCCGCGGGAGCACGCATCGTGAATGACGTGAGCGGCGGACTCGCGGATCCAGCGATGCCGCGCCTGGTGGCCAAGGCGGGGGTTCCCTATGTGGTCATGCATTGGCGTGGCTATAGCCACGACATGTACAGCCGCGCCGTATACGCGGACGTCGTCAGCGAGGTCCGCGACGAGTTGCGGCGCCGGGTGGAAACGGTGATCGGTGAGGGCGTCGACCCCTCGCTCCTGATCGTCGATCCCGGCCTTGGCTTCGCCAAACGGCCTGATCACAACTGGGAGCTGCTCACCCATCTCGACGAACTCGCCGACCTTGGCCGCGCCCGGCCGTTCCCTGTACTCGTCGGTGCCTCACGCAAGCGTTTCCTCGGTCGCTTGCTCGCATCCGCCGACGGAACCCCCCGCCCGTTCGCCGAGTGCGACGACGCCACCGTGGCTGTGTCGGCCCTCGCCGCGGCGGCAGGCGCTTGGTGCGTCCGAGTCCACGAGGTGCCGGCCAACGCGGACGCGGTCCGAGTTGCCGCCGCATGGCGCCTGGCTGGTGGCGCAGCAGGTCCGGCGGCGCGCCGTGCGGACCGGGCAGGAAAGGTTGATCATGGAGATCTCTGAGGCCACCGCGGTGGAGCAACTCAACGCCGAGTTCTATGCGGCGTTCGAGGCCGGTGACCTGGACCGCATGGCACAGGTGTGGGCCGAGGACGCCGACGTCGGCGGTGCCGTGGTGTGTGTGCATCCGGGCGGCCCGATGATCCGTGGCCGGGGTGCCGTGCTCCGCTCCTGGGCGCTGATCATGGCCAATACCTCGTACATCCAGTTCGTCCTGACCGAAGTGGCGACCAAGATATCCGGCGAAATCGCCATTCTGACCTGTGCTGAGAACATCATCACCGCGGCGGATGACGACGAACCTGGGTTCGCGGCCGGCGGCAACGTGGCGACCACGAATGCCTTTGTGCGGACCCATGACGGCTGGCGGTTGTGGCTACATCACGGCTCACCCGTCATGCTCCGCGTGGAGGAAGGATGACCAATCCGCTTCCGCGCGCGGGAGACCGCATCACGCTGCGGGGGCTGCGGGCATGGGGTCATCACGGCGTCCACGCGCATGAGCGGCGTGACGGGCAGGAGTTCATCGTGGACGCGGTGCTCAGCCTGGACACTCAGGCGGCCGCAGCCGTTGATGAGCTGTCCCGTACGGTCGACTATGGCAGCCTGGCCGCGCGGCTCACCTCCATCGTCACCGGTGAGCCCGTCCAGCTAATCGAAACGCTGGCGCAGCGGTTGGCGGAGGCCTGCCTGGCCGAGCCGGGCGTAGCAGAGGTGGAGATCACCGTGCATAAGCCGCAGGCACCCATCCCCTACCCGTTCGAGGATGTCGCGGTGACGATTTCGCGGCGGCTCACATGAGGGTGGCTGCCTTGATCGGGCCGTGTCGGACGTGAAAGAAGGTGGCCGCGCGGCGGCCGAGCCGCGCCGCGTTGTCCTAGCGCTCGGCAGCAATCTCGGCGACCGCCTGCTGAATCTGCAGGGCGCCGTCGATGCCCTGTTTGACGGTGCTGGGCTCGCGTTCGTCGCGGTCTCGCCGGTGTACGAGACCGAACCCGTCGGTGGCCCACCGCAGCCGGAATACCTAAACGCGGTCCTCATCGCGGCGACGGCGCTACCGGCACGAGCGATCCTCGAGCGGGCTCGCGGCATCGAACAGGCGTTCCACCGCGGCCGCGAGGTCCGGTGGGGGCCGCGCACGCTCGATATCGACATCATCGCCTGTGGGGACGAAGTGAGCGACGACCCCGAATTGACCTTGCCCCATCCACGCGCGCACGAACGTTGGTTTGTGCTCCAGCCGTGGCTAGACGCCGACCCCAGCGCCCGGCTTCCCGGTCGCGGACGCGTGGCAGACTTGCTTTCAAGCCTGCAAGCCACCGGTATGCGGCGGTGCAGCGACGCCGCCATCCGGCCACCCGAGCGGTAACTATGGCCCCCACGAGAGTCCGGACAGTTGCGATCGTCGCCGCGTTGTGCGCGGCCGTAACCTGGTCCGTCGTCGGGCTTTTCTACCGTGCCCTGCCCCCCCTGCCCTGGAACGGCATACCGACCCTGATCATTGTCGCGGTAGTGGAGGCGTACAGCGGGTGGTTGCTGCGGGCCAGGATTCGCAAGCGGCCCGGCACCAAGCCGGTCGAGGTGCTCGCGGTGGCCAGAATGGCGGTGCTGGCGAAAGCGAGCGTTTACGCCGCTGCGGTGATCGGCGGCGTGGCTGCCGGATTCTGCCTTTACGTCGCGGGCTCCCTGAACAAGGCCATCCCGCGTCATGACGCGCTCGCCTCGGTTGGGACGTTCGCGGCGGCTGTGGTGCTGATGGCTGGGGCGTGGTACCTGGAGTACTGCTGCCGCGTACCGAAGGATCCGGGCGACGAGGACTACCAGCGCGACAGCGAACAGTCACGATCGTGACCGGCGCTGCTATTCCGCGGGGCTCCCTGCCAGCTGTTGCAAAGCGCCGACCGGTTGGCGGTCGTATCGGAATTCGCCATCGTGGTCGTCTTCTACGATGAACGCCCCGGTGCGGTCGGCCCAGGTCGGTGGCCCATCACTTATCCTGACGTGGCGACCCTGGCCAACGGGTACGCCCCGTCCGGTACCCGGCGAGGACTGGAACGAGATGGATACCTCTGACACCGAACGACGCGAGGCTGGCAGTGCCGCCCGCGACCGGCCCGCCAGGCTCAAGGTCGGCGTGGTCGGCGCGGGCCGTGCCGGTTCCGCAATGGGCGCCGCGCTGGTACGTGCCGGTCACCGTGTCGTGGCGGTCTCCGGTGTGTCAGCTGCGTCGAAAGCTCGCGCCAGCCGATTCCTGCCCGGCGCTCCAATCACCGACCCGCCAACCGTTGTCGCGGGCGCTGACCTGGTGCTGCTCACCGTGCCTGACGACGTCCTGCCCGGCCTGGTGGCAGGGCTCGCCGAGACCGGCGTCCCGCTGCAGGGCCGCATGCTCGCGCACGCGAGCGGCAGGTACGGTGCGGCCGTCCTCGATCCAGCCACCCGCTGCGGTGCGCTGCCACTCGCGTTGCATCCGGTAATGACCTTTACCGGGCGGCAGGAAGACGTGGACAGGCTCGCGGGCGTCTGTTTCGGCGTGTCCGCACCGCCGGAACTTCTCCCCGTGGCCCAGGCGCTGGTCATCGAGATGGGCGGCGAGCCGGTGGTGATCGCCGAGGAAGACCGTGATTTGTACCATGCCGCGCTGGCCGGCGCCGCGAACCATCTGATTACCCTGATCGCCGAGGCGTCAGACCTGCTGGACAGCGCGGGCGTACCCGATCCAGCGCGAATGCTCGGACCGCTGTTGTCGGCGGCACTCGACAACGCCCTGCGCCTTGGGATCACCGGACTCACCGGCCCCGTAGCCCGTGGCGACGCAGGAACGGTGGCCAGCCACATCGACGCGTTGCGCCGGGTAGCGTCACCGGCGGCGATCACCGCTTATGTGGCCATGGCCCGGCTGACCGCCGACCGGGCGATCGCGGCGGGGATGCTCAAGCCGGAAAATGCGGAACATCTGCTCGATGTGCTGAGTGGAGCGCCGCGGTGACCCTGGTGCTCGTACAAGACCGCGCCGGCCTGGCGGCAGCACGCGCCGACCTCGCAGGTAAGACACGCGGCCCCCTAGTATTGGTGCCCACCATGGGAGCGCTGCACGCCGGTCATCGGGCGTTGCTCCGGCGGGCACGCGACCGGGCCGGTCATGACGGTGCTGTCATCGTGAGCATCTTCGTCAACCCGCTCCAGTTCGGCCCAGGCGGGGATCTCGGCCGGTACCCGCGCACACTGGATGCCGACGTTGCGGTATGCCGCGATGAGGGTGTTGCTGTCGTTTTTGCCCCTGGCGTGCCGGACATCTACCCCGACGTTCCCGCCGTCACCGTCGACCCCGGCCCGGCCGGAGACGAGTTTGAGGGCGAATTCCGGCCCGGCTTCTTCCGTGGGGTCCTCACCGTGGTGATGAAGCTGTTCGGGCTTGTTCGCCCTTGTGTCGCCGTCTTCGGCGAGAAGGACGCGCAGCAGCTTGCCCTGGTCCGCCGCATGGTCGCCGATCTCAACCTCGGCGTTGAGATCGCCGCCGTGCCCACGGTGCGGGACCCGGACGGCCTCGCCATCTCCAGCCGCAACCGGTTCCTGTCGGCAGCAGAGCGCGCAACTGCCCTGTCGCTGTCGCGTGCCCTGAAGGCGGCGCGAGACGAGGCAGCTTCGGGTCTGGCCGAGGCGGTCAAGGCGGCGCGGCAGGTACTCGCGGATGCCGCCGCTGATCCCGCGCTTCAGGTCGATTACGTCGCGCTCGCCGATCCCGCCACCTTTGCGCCGCTGGGCGATGACCATATGGGCGAGGCTGTGCTCGTCGTCGCTGCGCGCGTCGGGTCGACCCGCCTGATCGACAACGTGAAGCTGGTTTCTGGCTGGGGGTTCCGGGGGGTCAGCCCTCCCCACCAGCAGGGCCCGGCCGTGCAGGCACGGCCATGACCCGCGCAGCGTCGCGGCTGACCGTGGCCGCACCAGGCTGGACGGTACGGGCGGATACCGTGGTGGCAGGATCCGGCATTGCTGGGCTAACGGCGGCGCTTGCCGCCCGCCGTGCAGGCAAGGTTCTGCTCGTGACCAAGGCGCTGCTTGATGCAGGGTCCACGCGGTGGGCACAGGGCGGAATTGCCGCCGCGCTCGCCGCTGATGACTCGCCCAGCGAGCATCTGCGCGACACGCTGACGGCCGGCTGCGGGCTCTGCGACGAGACGGCTGCGGGGGTCCTCGTCAGAGCAGGTCCGGCGGCAGTCCGGCGGCTGATGGCGATCGGTGCCAAGTTCGACGCTGACGACGGCGGCTCGATCGCCCTGACCCGTGAGGGCGGCCATATCCGGCGGCGCATCGCGCACGCGGGTGGGGACGCGACCGGCGCCGAGATCTCCCGTGCGCTTGTCACCGCGCTGAAAGCGGCGGCGCAGGCCGATCCCGGTATCGAGGTGATCGAGCACGCGCTCGTCCTCGACCTGCTCCGCGGCGCGAATGGGCGCGCCGCCGGGCTCACCCTGCACGTGATGGGCGAGGGAAGCCGCGACGGCGTGGGTGCGGTTCACGCCCGCGCAGTCGTCCTCGCGACGGGAGGGCTCGGCCAGGTCTACCTCGCCACCACCAATCCAGAGGTGTCCACTGGAGATGGAGTCGCCCTCGCCCTGCGGGGGGGTGCGGACGTTACCGACCTGGAGTTCGTTCAGTTTCATCCGACCGTGTTGTGGCTGCGCCGCCACGCGTTCGGCCGACAGCAACTGGTGTCTGAGGCCGTCCGCGGCGAGGGTGCCTTCCTGGTGGACGAAACGGGCGCGCGGTTCATGCCGGGTGCGCATCCGCTCGCCGACCTGGCGCCGCGCGACGTGGTCACCAGGGCGATCATGACGCGGATGGCAGCGACCGGCGCCGATCACGTCTACCTGGACGGCCGACATCTCGGGCGGCGCACCTGGGAGCGGCGTTTCCCGACGATCCTGGCGAGCTGCCGCCAGCACGGAATCGATCCGGTGCGCGAGCGGGTGCCTGTCGTACCGGCCGCGCACTACGCGAGCGGCGGCGTTCGCACGGACGTCTGGGGGCAGACCAGCGTCCCAGGCCTGTACGCGTGCGGTGAGACCGCGTGTACCGGCGTGCACGGCGCGAACCGGCTCGCATCCAACTCGCTGCTTGAAGGCCTGGTGTTCGCCGAGCGCATCGGTGAGCACCTCGCCGGCAATCTTCCGCCCTGGCAGGAGCCATTGCTGGATCCGGCCCTCGGCGGCGTCGGTGACGGGGGTGCTGGCCAGGCCGTTCGCGCGCCTGCCGGCCTGCTCAGCCCGGACGACTGCGGCAGGCTGCAGCGGGTCATGTCGGGCCGCGCGGGCGCAGTGCGGGACGGCGAAGGGCTCCGCTCGGCAGCCGCCGACCTGGCCCGGCTCGGTCACGCGGCGGCCCGTGAGCCGGGCACCGAGGCATGGGAGGCGACCAACCTGCACCTGGTGGCCTCCGCCATCGTCGCTGCGGCCGTGATGCGTGAAGAGACCCGCGGCAGTCATTGGCGGCAGGACTTTCCTGATCGCCGCGAGACCTGGCGGGGCCACGTCGTCACCAGGCTTCGCGGTGGTCGGCTGTTGACAGCGTTCGAGCCCGGGGGAGGCTGAATGAGCGAGGCCCTGCGCGAGATTCTCACGCCGGAGCTCATCGACCGGCTGCGGGACGGCGGGCTCGATCCGCAAGAGGTCACCCGGGTAGCAGCCGCCGCGCTCGACGAGGATCTGGCCGGCGGAGGCGACGTCACCAGTGAGGCGACCGTGCCCGCGGACGCGGAAGGCACCGCCCGGCTCGTCGCCCGCGAGGATGGGGTCGTGGCCGGCCTGCCAGTCGCCGAGACGGTCTTCCGTGTGGCCGCGCACCGCACGGCCGCACCGCGCGCAACCACAGATCCTGAGGCCGCGGCGGAAAAGGAACGTGCCGCGCAGCCGTTCGGGATCAGCTATTACGCCGCCGATGGCGACCGGGTGCACCGCGGGGATACGGTGCTCGCCGTCACCGGCCGTACGCAAACCTTGCTAACCGCCGAGCGGACGGCGCTCAACCTCGCATGCCACCTGTCAGGAGTCGCCACGCTGACCCGCCGCTGGGCCGATGCGGTGGCAGGCACCGGCGCCGGGGTGAGGGACACCAGAAAGACGCTGCCTGGCCTGCGGGCGCTGCAAAAGTACGCGGTTCGCTGCGGCGGTGGGATCAACCACCGAATGTCGCTCTCGGATGCCGCGCTCGTGAAGGACAACCACGTCGCCGCGGCTGGTTCGGTCACGGTGGCACTCGCGGCCGTCAGTCACGCCGCCGCTGGCCTGCCAACCGAGGTCGAATGCGACACCCTGGCCCAGGTGAAAGAGGCCATCGAGGCCGGGGCCACGGCAATCCTGCTGGACAATTTCGATATCGAGGAGATGGCTGCGGCGGTTTCGCACGTGGCAGGCCGGGCGGTGCTCGAAGCCAGCGGCGGGCTGACCCTGGCGCGGGCACGTGCCGCGGCCGCCACGGGCGTGGATTTCCTCGCCGTCGGGGCGCTCACACACTCGGCCCCGGCACTTGATATCGCGCTAGATCTTGCGCCATCCCACCGCCCGAAGTGACAGTACAGTTCATGGTCGCACCGTCGGTGGCCACGGACCACACATCGTCAGGACGAACATGCTGCTGACCATTGATGTCGGGAATACCCAGACGGTGCTCGGCATCTTCGCAGATGAAGATGTCATCGAGCACTGGCGAATAGCGACCGATCCCGACCGGACCGCGGACGAGATCGCCGTCGTTCTGCAGGGACTGCTCGGTCAGAGCCCGATCCTCAAGGAGGCCGATGTCAACGGCATCTCGATCTGCTCCACGGTGCCCTCCGTGCTGCACGAGATGCGCGAGATGTGCCGCCGATACTACGGCGATGTTCCGGCTGTAATCGTCGAACCCGGGGTGAAGACGGGTATCCCGGTCCGGGTGGACAATCCCAAGGAAGTCGGCAGCGACCGGATCATGAACGCGCTCGCGGCCGTGCATCTGTACGGGGGCCCGGCGATCATCGTGGACTTCGGGACATCGACCAACTTCGACGCCGTGAGCGCAAAGGGCGAGTTCGTCGGCGGTGCCTTCGCGCCGGGGATAGAGATCTCGGTCGACGCGCTCTCTCGCCGCGCCGCGCAGCTGCTCAAGGTCGAGCCTGCCCGGCCAAACCGTGTGATCGGCAAGAACACCGTGGAGTGCCTGCAGTCGGGGATCATCTACGGATTCGCGGGCCAGGTCGAGGGCATCGTGGAACGGATGGCCCGTGAACTGGCCCCGCACGACGTTGACTCGATTACCGTGGCAGCGACCGGTGGCCTCGCACCGCTGGTGCTCGACGAGGTCGGCGTTATTGACGTGTATGAGCCGTGGCTGACGCTGACCGGGCTGCGCCTGGTCTACGAGCGCAACACCCCGGAATGAGCCGACGGGAGCTTCGGGCCCGCGTGGCAGATACCCTCTGGCAGGTGACTGATGTGGGGACGCCCGGTGACCGCGGCGACCAGCGGGAGCACGGCGACCAGCGGGAGCACGGCGACCAGCCAGCGCAGATGCGTGTCCGGTTGGCAAAGCTCGAAAGGCTGCGAGCATCGGGGGTCGATCCGTATCCGGCTGGTTTCGCGCGCACCACGACCATCGGTGCGCTGCAGGAGAAGTACCGTGATCTTGGGCCGGGAGCTGCGACCGGGGAGCGGGTCGGCGTCACCGGCCGGGTGATACTCAACCGGATCAGCGGCAAGCTCTCCTTCGCCACGATCAGGGATGGTACGGGCGATCTCCAGATCATGCTCTCATTCGACCGGCTCGGGAAAGACGCGCTCGCCGCCTGGAAGCGTGACGTTGACCTAGGCGATCAGGTCGGCGTTGCGGGCGAGGTGGTGACCTCACGGCGCGGCGAGCTCTCCGTCCTAGCCGAACGTTTCGCGATCACGTCCAAGTGCCTGCGCCCGCTGCCTGAAAAGCACAAGGGGCTCACCGATATCGAATCGCGGGTGCGCCGGCGTTACCTAGACCTCATCGTGAATCCAGCCGCGCGCCGCATGGTGGAGATCCGCAGCACGGCCGTACGCGTAGTGCGCGAGCAAATGACGGCCCGCGGCTTCATCGAGGTCGAGACGCCGATGCTCCAGCGGGTGCACGGCGGCGCCAACGCACGGCCATTCGTCACCCACCACAACGCGTACAACCTGGATCTCTACCTCCGCATCGCGCCTGAGCTCTTCCTTAAGCGGCTGCTTGTCGGCGGGATCGAGAAGGTATTTGAAATCAACCGCAATTTCCGCAACGAAGGTGTGGACTCCACACACAACCCCGAGTTCACCATGCTGGAGGCCTACGAGGCCTACGGTGACTATGACACCGTCGCGACCATGACCCGCGAGCTCATCCAGGCGGCGGCCGTTGCCGCGCTCGGCGGCACGGTGATCCACCGGCCGGATGGGGCCGAACTCGACATTGGCGGTGTCTGGCCGTCCAAGACCGTGCATGAGGCAATCGCTGAGGCGCTCGGCGAAGAGATCACTCCCGGTACGGACGAGCTGCGGCTACGCGAGCTGTGCTCGAAAGCGGGCGTGCCAGCGGACCCGAAATGGAACCGCGGCCAGATCATCCTGGAGATGTATGAGCGGCTCGTGGAGGAACCCACCGTGGAGCCGACCTTCTACCGGGATTTCCCGACCGAGGTGTCGCCACTCGTGCGTGCGCACCGCGATGACCCGCGCGTCGCCGAACGTTGGGACCTTGTGGCCGTGGGCACCGAACTCGGCACCGGCTACTCCGAGCTCATCGATCCGATCGAAGAGCGCGCCCGCCTCACCGCGCAGTCGCTGCTCGCAGCGGGCGGCGACGCGGAAGCGATGCAGCTCGACGAGGACTTTCTGCGAGCACTTGAGTACGCCATGCCACCGTCGGGCGGGATGGGCATGGGGATCGACCGCATGCTAATGCTGATGACCGGCGCCAATATCCGCGAGACCATCCTCTTCCCGCTGGTGCGCCCGGAAGGTTAAAAGGGATGCGACCCCAGGCCGACCGCGCCGTCGGGGGATTCATCTATGCGCCATTCCCTGCGACGGAAGCAACCTTGGTCCAGCGAATCAGCCCGCAGCGCGATCTCGCCGCCGTCCTCGCGGCGCAGGGTGCACTCACGCTTCTCGCGCCGTCGTTAGGCGAGGTCCTGGGCGGCCGCTCGTCACCGCCATCGGGTCGCGCCTTACGCTGCTGTTTTCCGCAGCCGCCAGTGTCGCCCTCGGTATGGCGACAGGAGCTGGCGCGGCGGCGAGCGCTATCCGTAACCGGAGCCGAGGAACCTTCAGCGACTGAACTGCGCGATTATCTCACCGTGAGATACACGTCCTTACACCAGGGCAGTCGGGACGCCCGCAACAAGCAGGCTCCTAGATGGCAATCCTGACGGCGCCCACGTAGCTACTCCAGTAGACCGGCTCCACATGAACCGTCTGACCGAAATCGGGTGCGTCGATCATCAGCCCATTGCCGATGTAGATCCCGACATGACCGATATCGGCATAGAAAAACACCAGGTCACCGGGCTGGAGCTGGTTCCTGGAGATGTGCACGCCCGACATCCATTGAGCACCGGTGTAGTGCGGCAGCGCAATGCCCACCTGCTGGTATGCCCACAGGACAAGTCCAGAGCAGTCGAAGGAACCCGGTCCGGCGGCGCCCCACACATAGGGGGCGCCCTGCCTGGACAGGGCGTACCTGAGCGCTTGCGCGCCGAGGCTGTTGCCCACCGGCGCCGTGACAGGGAAGTGTCCCGTACGGTTGGCGATCGCGAGCGCCTTCTTGTATGCGGCGCTCTCTATCAGATTGATCTTGCTCTGAATTTGGCTGCGTTTCACCCCCATTTGCCTGACCAACGCCGATACCTGCCTGGACTGCTGCAAGGCAGTCTGCTGCGCCCGGTCGGCCGACGCCTGGGCCGTCTGCAGGCTGTTGACCATCGCGCCGTTCTCCATTTGCAGATGGCTCATGATCGACGCACGGTCAATGAAGCCCTGCGGGTCGTTGGTGGTGGCCAACTGAAGAGTCGGATCGTATCCGCCCGTCTCGTAGCTCGCCACGGCGATTTGGCTGACCTTGGCCTTGCGTCGGCTGAGTTCCGCGGTGAAGCGGGCAGCGGTTTTGGCGGCGGCGCGTGCCGCGCTGCGTGTCTCGGTGAGCCGCACCCGCAGGCCGTCGTACTGCTGGCTGAGTGAATCGATTTGGTGCGCCAGCAGCCTCGCCTGAGCGACAAGCTCGTTGAAGCTTGGCCGCGGCGCCTTGGGCTCGGCATTGCCCGCCGCGACTGGCAACGCGACGCTGAGGGCGGTCACGGCAGTGGTGAGCATCGCTGCCCGCTGCCACAGCCGGGTTGGCCACAGACCGCCTCCGCGCGCTCGCATGGACCAGGCGTGCGTCACGTGCCCCCGGTTAAGCAGAATGCCGATCACACGCCCCCCGATGGATCTGTGCAGGCCGCTATCACGGTGCGAGGGCTCCACTCAGGCCACTCCTCTCCCTGGCCGCCTACCGGGTTAGCTGACGGGTTCGGACCGGAGCAGCCCTACCGCAGCGCGGCTCGGGTTTTCGCCGCGTCAGCGGATTCACCCCGGGGAAGGTTGGTTCCCCGGTTCCCTGGCGAGGGTGGCGCGGCCACCTTGCCCGGGACTCGGCGGGTCACGCTGCGTCTCCGTGGCGGTGAGGACACAGCAGTTGACAACAGCGCTGCACGTTAATGGAGTAACGCTTGGCGCTCAACCTGAATGGGAAAATTTTTGGTTTGGCATGGCCATCACGATGCTGGCGGCGTGGCCTTCACCGCGTGCGCGACCTGTCCTTCACCGCCAGCGCGACACGGCAATCGATCCCGTGTGATCTGCGCGTGATGTGCGCGAATTGACGGCCTACGGCCCGTTAACAGCACTTCGTGTTTGATCTATAACAGCGAGTGAGATGTGCGTGCATGTGATTGCCGTGCTCACCTGCTTGCGGGCAGCCTGTTGACCGCTGAGCGTGTAGCCTAGCCCGGCGATGGAGTTCACCGTCAGGCGCGCGCGCACCTCCGACGTGCGCGCCATCCGCATGCTTGTCGACGCGAACGCGGACTCTGGCCATCTGCTCGGCAAGGACACGGTGACCTTGTACGAGGACGTACCGGAGTTCTGGGTCGCCGAAGAAGACCCTGACGGCGTGATTGTCGGCTGCGGCGCGCTTCATGTCATGTGGGAGGATCTCGCCGAAATCCGCACGATCGCGGTGGCGGACAGCTGCCAGGGTAACGGCGTTGGACAGGCGATCGTCGAGGCGCTCCTCGCGGCCGCTCGCCAACTTGGCGTGCGCCGCGTGTTCGTGCTGACCTTCGCGACCACGTTCTTCGAGCGGCGCGGTTTCCGGGAGATTAAGGGAACCCCGGTATCGCCGGAGGTGTACGCCGAACTTCTGCGCTCCTACGACGAGGGCGTTGCCGAATTCCTCGACCTCGACCGCGTCAAGCCCAATACGCTCGCTAACACGCGCATGCTCCTCCACCTGGATGCGCCACGCCAGGGACCTGGCTAGGGCGGCGTGCCGGGCGCCTCATGCGGCCGCAGCGGCCTTCGCATAGCCGTCGAGTATGCCGGGCCAGCCGCCAGGCCCGGATACGCCCTCGTGTATCCCTGCCGCTCCATCTGCATGCCGATCGATGTTGCGGTGCTCGAGCTCGACGTGGGTCTGGCCGTCTGGTTGGGGCTGGAACCTGACCTCGAACTCGCTTGCTCGTGACATGTCGGGGTCATAGACCCACGCCCCGCTCTGCTCGTTGATCTGCCAGGCCACGACGATGCGGTGCGGCGGCTCGCAGACCAGTACCTTGCCCCATTCGCATTCGCTCCCGTCCACATCACGCTCGTAGTACCGTCCGCCAGTGCGGGGTTCCAGCAGCGCCTCCGCTAGGTCGGCTTTGCCGATGTGGTGGCCCGGCCACCAGCTGTTGTAGCCCTCGGTGAATAGGGCGAATGCTTGCTCGGGGGACAGGGGCACGGTCACCGCGTGCCGCACCGGCGCGATCGTCGTCTGCTGGTTCATGGCTACTCCATTTCTCCCTGATCGTTCTGGTCGTTCGCGGCGACCTGCTCCGCCGCAGCCTGAAAACCCGCCAGAGCCTGGCTCCACATTTGGTCGATATAGGCGCGGACGGCCTGCACGCCCCGTGGATTGATCTGGTAGATACGCCGCGTGCCGTCGGCGCGGTCGACGACAAGGCCGACCTCTTTGAGCACTCGCAGGTGCTGGGACACGGCGGGCCTAGTGATCGGGAGCTCCTTGGCGAGCTGGCCGACGGCCTTGGGGCTCCGGGCGAGGGACTCCAAGATGGCGCGCCGGGTCGGATCGCCAAGCGCCCCAACCGTGTCTCCGTAAGTCTCCACGAACCGTTAGTATGCACTTACCAATGCTTGACGTCAAGTGTCTCGCACACCACAGCGTCAACGGCGATGGCGGCACCTTTCGCCGGGCAGGGGCGGCCGGTATCTCATGATCCGCTACGTCGGAGCCTTCTCAGCCGTATGTACTGAAAAGTCTCCGACGTAAGGGATCATGACCGAGCGGAATCCAGAGAGCGCGTGATCAGAGCAGGCGAAGCTGGCGCCCCGCCGGGCGGCGCGGCCTTGATGCGGTCCGGGAGATCAAGTTTGGGCTGATCGAGGACAGGAACGGTGATGGGCCCGCCACACGTTGCGCACCCCAGCGGGAGCGACGCTGGGCGCAGCTGAGGAAGAGCCGGCTTCGGGCCCGTGTCATCCCGACGAACAGCAGCCGCCGTTCCTCGCCGATGTCCGGGCCCCGCCCAGGCGCCGCACCAGGCAGCCAGAGCGGCAGCAAGCCGTCCTCGCAACCCGCCACGAAGACGACCTCGAACTCCAGGCCCTTCGCGGCATGCAGGGTGAGCAGAGCGACGGCGTCGGCCCTCGGGTCGGCCGCGTCTGCCTCCGCGTCCAGCGCGACCTCAGTGAGGAACTGGCCGAGGTCGTCGCCGCAACGGCGCGCCAGCGGCATCAGTACTTCCGCGGCCGCGCGCGCGTCGGTGGCCGTCGGCCCGGTCGCTGGCAGCAGGTCCGTTACGGCGTGCACGGCCGAATTCAGGCGCCTTTCCACAGAGTCCTGAACGGCTGCCGCGGCGGTCCCCGCCAGTTGGAGCTGACGCGTCAGCAGGTGGACCCCTGGCCGGTCGGCGAGCCGGTCATGCGAATGTTTCTGGCCGCGCAAACCGGCCCGGGTAAGTGCCTGCATCAATGGCGGGGATTGCGCGTCGGTCCGGTAGAGCACGGCGATATCGCCAAGGCCGAGGCGGCCGTGCCCATGGCCGTCGGCGCGGCCTGAGTCGAGTGAGTGGAATGACGCCCCACCGAGCAGGTCATCGATCGCGGCGGCGATCCATGTGGCTTCGCCATGCTCGTCAGCGGCCTCATGCACGGTGATTTTCCCGGCCGCACGAGGGTCGGCGGTCACCGCGCGCAGTTCGCGCGCCGGGACCAACGTGGCGGTCGCGATGGCCTGGCGGGCGCTCTCGACGATGGCGCGGGCCGACCGGTAATTCCTGCCGAGCTGCACAACCCGGGCCGCCGGATAGTCGTTGGTGAAGCGCAGGAAAAAGCCGACGTCGGCACCGCGAAAACCGTAGATCGCCTGATCCGGATCGCCGATCACCGCAAGCCCTGCCCCGTCCGGATGGGCGAGCAACCTGAGCAGTGTGTACTGCGCCGCGTCTATGTCCTGGTATTCGTCGACGCTGATCTGTGGCCAGCGGTCGCGGTACAGCCGGGCAAGTTCTGGCTCGCTGCGAAGGAGGCAACCCGCCAGTTCCACCAGGCCGTCGAAATCGACCAAGGCGCGTGCCAGCAATGCCTTACGGAAGGCCTCGTGATGCGGTGCCCCGCTCTGTGCCAGCTCGGCCAGCAGCGCCTTGCCGTCCCGTTGTGATCCGGTGAGATCCGTCGCCGTCGCGAGCCGGGCCGCCTCATCCGCCACGCCGAACCCTTCCGGCAACCCAGCCCGGTCATGTTGCTCGCGCAGAATCCGCAAGCCTAGGCCGTGGAAGGTGGCAACCGTCGGCTGTTGCACCGAGGCGGGGATAAGAAGCCGCAGCCGGTCGCGCAGTTCGTGCGCGGCCCGCCGGGTAAACGTAATGGCCAGTACCTGGCTCGCAGCGACGCCGCGCTCGCTCACCAGGTGCGCGATTCTGCGTGTCAGGGTCGTCGTCTTTCCTGTGCCCGGGCCAGCCACAATCAGCAGCGGCGTGCCGGAGCCTGCGGCGGCGCGCTGATCCGGGTCGAGGTTGTCGAGCTGCGAACCGGTGGACAGCGTCTCGGCGAGGTACCATTCAGCGCTCCCGCGGGCACCGCCACCCTCTTTCGACGGCGACTTATCCACAGAATCGAATTCCCCCTTACCCCCCGCCTTGACAACCCGCGAGAATGAGCACGAGGGCAACACCCCCAGGGCGGGTGGGGTTTGTAAGGGGTCGGGCAGCTGGGTGGATCTTGGTGGAGCATTGTCCGCACGTTGCGTGGGTGGCACGCCTCGCGGCAGCCGTTCGGGATCAGGAGGCGTGGCTGGGGAGCAGTGGTGCGCTCCCGCCTGAGCGGCCGTGGCCGCCTCGAAAAGGACCGGAATAGTCGCGGACCGATCGACTTCCTCGGGCCGCAGCAGCCGGATCACGCCGTATTCACCGTCATATCCCGCCTCCGTCCTCACCTCACCGCGGCGGAGCCGACTGATCGCCTCGCCAAGCAGGGTCCCGCCCACCTGGGCAATATCGCCCGTGGGCAGATCGCGCAGGATCGTCAGTTCCGGTCCCAGCGCGGCAACGAGCCGGGCCACCTCGGCTGCCACTCGCTTGCTCTTCGGGCCGCACGCCAGAATCTCAGAAACGATCTGTGGCAGTGCGACAAGGTTCCACGAACCAGGCGCACCCGCGGGGCGGTAACCATGTGGCCGGTCGGCCAGCTCGGTGGCTCGGTGAAGCACGCCGACCGTCAGCGGTTTTCCGCATTCTGGACAGTTTCCGCTACAGGCACGTGTCTGCTCCGGGCGTAGCCGCACGCCGCACTTGCGATGCCCATCTAGGTGATACTTGCCCTCTTCAGGAAAGAATTCGATGGTGCCGGCCAGGCCCTCGCCGGTTTCCAAGGCACGCCTGATCGCGAAGTAGTCGAGTTCGGTTAGTAACGTCGTCGCCTCACGGCCCAGCATTGGCGGCGAGTGTGCGTCGGAGTTGCTTACCAGCTGGTATGAGTCAAGCGCCGAGCACATCCAGTTCATAGGCGGGTCAGACGAGAGCCCGGTCTCGATGGCGAACACATGCCCGGCGAGATCGGCGTAACAGTCGCCCACAGCGTCGAAACCGGATTTCGATCCCAGCACCGCGAACCACGGTGTCCACACATGCGCGGGAATCAAGTAAGAGCCCGGGTCACTCTCAAGGGTGATCTCGAGCAGGTGGCGTGAGTCAAGGCCGAGGATAGGCCTGCCATCGGCGGCCAGATTGCCGATCCTCGCGAGCGCGGCCGTGATGCGTTCCGCCGCGTCAAAGGCCGGTGCGTACAGCAGGTGGTGTACTTTGCGGGTGCGTTCGGCGCGCCGGTAGATGGTGGAGATCTCAACGGAGAGCATGAAACGAATGGGCCCGGACGCGGTCGGCGGACTGGTCCGCCTGACGCGTTTCTCGAGTTCTGGCCGAAGGCGGAACAACCCGGGCTCGGCGGGGACGAGTTTCTCCCTTAGTTCGGCCGCCCAAGCGGGGTGAGTGAAGTCACCGGTGCCCACCACCGTGACTCCTTTGCGCAACGCCCACCATGCGAGATGCTCTAGGTCGCACTGCTTGCTGCAGGCGATAGAGAACTTCGAGTGGATGTGCAGGTCCGCATGGAACATGGTGTGGTCCCGCCTCCCCGCGTCTGGTGTTCCACCTGCTCGGGCCGGGCATCCCGGATGGAACGTGCCGCGCCCGCCCAGCGTCGGCGCGTTGCGCCAAGGTTTGGCGCGCGTTCAGCGTGGCAGGCTAGTGGGCTCCCGGTGGCGCTTTGCCTGTCGCGTCCTGGCCCGGTCCCGTCCCGGCCAAATCCGAGCGTTCCGGCGCCCAGTCCAGGCGTCTCCAGCCGGCCCCGCGCCGATCCTGCCACGCTTGCCGCCCCGTAAGTGGGCGAGCCGCAAATCACATGCAAGGATCTGGTGGATGGTCTCACAATGCGGAACCGTTGACAGGACTGGCCCACGGTGGCGGTAGCTTCGATGTATTAGAGCGGAGGAATAGGCGATGCGCAGCGACCTTGCGGCACTCACCCCACCTCTAGTAATGGCGGCTGCCTTCATCGCCGGAGTCGTCGCCTTGTTGCGCAGGGAGATGGCGCCGACGCGGCGCCGCCATAAGAAGCGGCCACAGCAGGCGGACTTGCCACTCGCGGCAGACACTGACGCCACCTCGCCGGAGCGCGGCCAGACGCTACCTGTACGGCACAGTCGTCACGGTGAGGATGGTTCTGGGGATAATTCAGGGTAGGTTCTCGTGCCTTCTGCGCGGTAGATCTATCCGGTTGCGCGCAGGCGGTTCCATCCCGCCGGGGTATGAACAGTCTGCTGTCCGCATGCGCGAACCTTGTTCTGTCTGCCCGGCATGGACGCCCTTCTGTTCCACCGCGTGAAGACTTGGGCGGCGTCAAGTATGAAGGGCCCCCCGCCCGCTTCCTCAGGAGTGTGATTACACTCAGTTACAGACATCTTCCAAACTGACAGCAATCGAGTGTTGGCGCGAAGTGTTTGTTAGATTAGTCGGTCACTTGAATTGCTATGGCAAGTATCTGGGTATAGTTTAAGCACCCAAAATCAACTTACTCCAGTAGAAGGGCTGTCACGGATGGCACAGAAGGTCCAGGTGCTTCTTGTAGACGATCTCGACGGGGGGGAGGCGACCGAGACTGTAGCGTTCAGCATCGATGGCACCTCGTACGAGATCGACTTGAGTTCTGACAACGCAAGCAGGCTCCGCAAAGACCTCGCCTCCTACGTCGATCACGCACGCAAAGCGGCCGGGGGTGGCCGTCGGCGACGGGCGCGTGGCGGACCAAGCCGCGAGCGGAGCGCTGAAATCAGGGCGTGGGCGAAGCAGCGCGGTTACAAGGTCAATGAGCGGGGCCGGATTCCCGCGGCGATCGTCGCGGAGTTCGAGGCGGCACACTAAGACGGCTGCGATTGGAGTACGCCGGTTGCGACGGCGCGCGTGGCGCTGAGTAAATGCGTTCCACGTGATGCGAACCAGGCGGTGAGGATCACGTGTTCCGTCGGCGCCGAACCTGCGGTCGCGTCCGGATGTGCAAAAAACGAAGCCGTCGGCCTAGCCCAGCTGTCGTTGCGTGCGACCGTTCCCGGCCGCAGTGACATCGGGTCGCGGCGCCCTTGTGGCTGCACGTCTTGTCAAGTCCGTGCTCTTTTGATCCGGCTTGTTGTGGCTCCCGTTCCGTGGCCTGGTCACCGCCATCCCGTGGGGTCTGGAGCCGCACAAGAATCGGTGGCCTACCGCACCCGTGACCAGAACCGCGACGGCCCGCCACTCAATTGAGTGGCGGGCCGTCCCCTGGGGCCTTTCACGGCGGGCGGATAAGCGGTCGGTTCGCGCCCACTGCTTCAGCGGGTACTTCAGCGGGGCGGTTGCGCGCGTGGCCACCCGAGGTTGGCTGTTCGCTCAAGGCGTATCTCTCGCATCGTCGTTCGCTTGCGGCGTACTGGGAACACTTAGGGTCTGGCAGGCGGTTGGATGGGGTGAACGTCCTATGGCTGGGGAACGTCATCAATGTGAGGCAAACCACATCAGAAGCGCTGTCCGGCTCACGGGCTAACATGCGGAAGGGACAGGGTCGGAGGTTACTGACCCACCCGACCGCGCTGTGAGGAGCGACGATGTTCGAGAGGTTCACCGACCGCGCGCGGCGGGTTGTCGTCCTGGCTCAAGAAGAGGCCAGGATGCTTAACCACAACTACATCGGTACCGAGCACATCCTTCTTGGCCTCATCCATGAGGGCGAAGGGGTAGCTGCGAAGGCTCTGGAGTCGCTGGGCATCAGCCTTGAGGCAGTGCGCCAGCAGGTCGAGGAGATCATCGGCCAGGGCCAGCACGCGCCATCCGGGCACATCCCCTTCACTCCACGGGCAAAGAAGGTTCTCGAGCTGTCGTTGCGTGAGGCGCTGCAGCTTGGCCACAACTACATCGGCACGGAGCACATCCTGCTCGGCCTCATTCGTGAGGGCGAAGGCGTGGCCGCTCAGGTGCTGGTGAAGCTCGGCGCCGATCTCAACCGCGTGCGCCAGCAGGTGATCCAGCTGCTGCACGGGTACCAGGGCAAGGAGCCAGCCGCAGCCGGTGCCTCGGCAGAGTCCACGCCGTCGACCTCGCTCGTGCTTGATCAGTTCGGCCGCAATCTCACCGCTGCCGCCCGGGAAGGCAAGCTTGACCCTGTCATCGGCCGGGAGAAGGAAATTGAGCGGGTCATGCAGGTGCTGTCCCGGCGGACGAAGAACAACCCGGTACTCGTCGGTGAGCCTGGCGTCGGCAAGACAGCAGTTGTGGAGGGACTAGCACAGAAGATCGTCAAGGGTGAGGTGCCGGAGACTCTCAAGGACAAGCAGCTGTACACGCTTGACCTCGGTGCACTCGTAGCGGGTAGCCGGTACCGCGGCGATTTCGAGGAGCGCCTGAAGAAGGTGCTTAAGGAAATCCGCACCCGCGGCGACATCATCCTGTTCATTGACGAGCTGCACACGCTTGTCGGTGCCGGAGCCGCTGAGGGGGCAATCGACGCGGCATCCATCCTTAAGCCGATGCTTGCCCGCGGCGAGCTCCAGACGATCGGCGCGACCACGCTCGATGAATACCGCAAGCACCTGGAGAAGGACGCCGCCCTTGAGCGCCGGTTCCAGCCGATCCAGGTGGCCGAGCCGACGATCTCGCACACCATTGAGATCCTCAAGGGTCTTCGTGACCGTTATGAGGCGCACCACCGCGTGTCCATAACAGATGGCGCGCTCGTCGCCGCCGCGCAGCTTGCCGACCGGTACATCAGCGACCGCTTCCTGCCGGACAAGGCGATCGACCTGATCGACGAGGCGGGTTCGCGGATGCGGATCAGGCGCATGACCGCGCCACCGGACCTCCGCGAGTACGACGAGAAGATCGCAGGCGTGCGCAGGGAGAAGGAGTCGGCGATCGATTCGCAGGACTTCGAGAAAGCCGCGGCGCTGCGCGACAAGGAGAAGCAGCTGCTCACCCAGAAGGCCGTCCGCGAGAAGGAGTGGAAGGCCGGCGACATGGACGTCGTGGCCGAGGTCAATGAGGAGCTGATCGCGGAAGTCCTGGCGACGGCGACTGGCATCCCGGTGTTCAAGCTCACCGAGGAGGAGTCGCAGCGGCTGCTTCGCATGGAGGATGAGCTGCACAAGCGGGTCATCGGGCAAAACGATGCGATCAGAGCCCTGTCGCAGGCGATCCGCCGTACCCGGGCCGGGCTGAAGGACCCCAAGCGGCCAGGTGGCTCGTTTATCTTCGCCGGGCCGTCCGGTGTCGGCAAGACGGAGCTGTCCAAGACGCTCGCTGAGTTCCTTTTCGGTGACGAGGACTCGCTGATCCAGCTCGACATGAGTGAGTACATGGAGAAGCACACGGTGTCGCGGCTATTTGGGTCGCCGCCTGGCTACGTGGGCTACGAGGAGGGTGGCCAGCTCACGGAAAAGGTGCGGCGGCGGCCTTTCTCGGTTGTCCTGTTCGACGAGATCGAGAAGGCGCACCCGGACATCTTCAACTCGTTGCTGCAGATCCTTGAGGACGGTCGGCTGACGGATGCTCAGGGGCGCGTGGTCGACTTCAAGAACACCGTGATCATCATGACCACCAACCTCGGTACCCGTGACATCTCCAAGGGCGTGTCTGTCGGCTTTGCGCGCCAGGGCGAGGCGCAGGGATCGTACGACGGGATGAAGAACAAGGTCCAGGACGAGCTCAAGCACCACTTCCGGCCGGAGTTCCTCAACCGGGTGGACGACGTCATCGTGTTCCACCAGCTCAGCCGCCAACAGATCATCAAGATCGTCGACCTGATGATCGCGAAAGTGGACGAGCGGCTCAAGGACAGGGACATGGGTCTCGAGCTGCGCCCAGCGGCCAAGAGCCTGCTGGCGCTGCGCGGTTACGACCCGGTGCTTGGGGCCCGGCCACTGCGCCGGACGATCCAGCGCGAGATGGAAGATCACCTGTCCGAGAAGATCCTCTACGGTCACCTGAAGCCCGGTCAGATCGTTCTGATCGACGTGGACGGGGAAGGCGAGGACGCCAAATTCACCTTCAACGGCGTGCCCAAGCCGGACGTGATTCCGGACGCACCGCCCGCGGAGATCGAGGGCGCGCCCGCCGACTAGTAAGAGACTCTAAGACCGATAGGCAAACGGTTTGGGTGCCTGGCACACATCGCGATGGTGGCCTGGGCCGGTTAACCGGTCCGGGTCACTTTGCGTCCGGGTGCCTCTTGTCGGCGAGGGCGGCCGCGCGCTTGGCAACGGCGATCGGCGTCGGCAACTATCAGCGAGGAAGCGCGTACCTGCCATCAGCGAGTGGCTCCGCCAAACCGTCGGCGACTAGGCCGTCCAGTGCGCGCTCACGCTGCGCTGAGTCGGGCCACACCCGGTCGAGTTCTGTCTTGGCGACGGCGCCGTCCGCACGCCGCAACACCGCGAGCAGCCGGCCACGGCATTGGCGGTCGGTGCCCTCGTACCGCTGCCCACCCGTCCGCTGCCCGCTCGCGGGGAAGCCCGCGCGGTGCCACGAGCACCACGAAGCTACCGGGCAGCGTGCGCATTCAGGCCTTCCTGTTGTACAAACCAGCGCCCCGAGTTCCATGATTGCCACCGACCATCGGGCTGCGACGGCGGGCTCCGCTGGGAGCAGTGACTCGGCCAGGTGCGTCTCCGCGACTGACACCGAGCGCGGCGGCAAGGCGGTGCCCACCACCAGCCGCGACAAGACTCGTCGCACGTTGGTGTCCAGCACCGCATGACGCTGGCCGAACGCGAAGCTTGCCACCGCCGAGGCGGTGTAATGGCCGATCCCTGGCAGGGCAAGCAACTCCGGCCATGACTCCGGTACCTCCCCGCCATGGTGTGCCACTAAAATCCGCGAGGTCGCGTGCAAGTTAAGCGCCCGGCGGGGATATCCGAGCCGTCCCCACTGGCGCACTGCGGCGCCCGCGGGCTCCGCCGCGAGGTCGGTCGGCGTGGGCCATCGCGTGAGCCAGTTGCCATAGGCGGGGAGGACTCGCGATACGGGAGTCTGCTGAAGCATGATCTCGCTCACGAGCACGGCCCAGGGCGATGCGGTCGGCCGACGCCATGGGAGATCCCGAGCGTGCCGCTGGTACCAGTCGAGAACGGGGCGCAGGTAGCGGTTAGTCATTTCAGCACCGATCCTTGCACTAGTGGGTGCGCAACCGCCCGTTGCGCACCAACAGGGGGTGCAACGGCCCGTTGCGACATCGCCGGGGCGGCGCCATACAACTCGTGCGGCACGATGCGGCCGGAGTTCGTTTCGGCACGGCGCTTGGGCCATTGGGCACGGCGCTTGGGTACGGCGCTTGGGCACAGCGACGCCTCGGCACGGCGGAAAGGGAATGCCCGGCGGGTCGGCGGGAGAATTCAGCAACCGTTCTGCATACTCTGCGTATGGACCCGAATGTGCCTAGTGACAATTCATGGCCGGAAGAGCCGGGCACGTATTGGCGGCGCCGGGTATTCGCGTTGGCGGCCGGGCTCGGCGTGCTTGGACTGCTGGCTTGGGCGTGTTCTGGTGCACTCGGCGGCGCCAGCCCGGCCGGGCAGGCGTCGGTTTCCCGCGCCTCGGACGCTGCACAACAGGGGCCCGGGTCAAGCAGTGTGGTCCTGCCGACGCCGACGCCGACGCTGACGGCGACGGCGACGGCGACGATCACCCCGACCGCCTCGCCAAGCCAGAAGGCGCACGCGGCCGCGTCGGCGCACGCGACCGCATCCGCGCACACCTCGTCCGGCGCGCACCGGGATGGTTGCGCCGCTGGCGACATCGTGATCAGCCTCGTCACCAGCCGGGCGGTCTATGCGCATGCGGCGACGCCCCAGTTCACCGTGAACGTGGTCAACACGGGGCACCGTGGCTGCACCTTTGACGCTGGCCGGCAGGCCCTGCGCCTTGTCATCAAGTCCGGCCACGTGCGGGTCTGGAGCTCCGCCGACTGCGCGCACGGCGCGGGCCAGGGTCAGCTGCACCTGCGGCGTGGTGTGCCGTTCGTCACGCAGGTTTCGTGGGACCGTCGTGGCTCAGCCCCAGGGTGCCGGTCGGATCGGCCCGGCGCGGAACCGGGAACGTACTCGGCGATCGCGGTCAGTCACGCCGGGCACAGCAAGGTAGCCGTGTTTGTCCTGCGTTAGCTGCCGAGCTGCCGAGCTGTCCCTTCGCGGGCCGTCCGGGCTCACTCATTCAAGATCGATCAAGCTCGGGGAACGGCGGGGGGCGCTTCACCGCGCGGCGCTCGGTGGCGTCGGCGCCTGACCCAGCGGTGTGGTTCGTTTCGCTCAAGGCTGCGGCTTGCACCTACACGTATCGTTCGATGATTGATGACTCAGCGAGCCGGGACAGTCCTTCACGAACATTGCGCGCACGCGCCTCTCCGACGCCGTCAACGACGCTGACGTCACGGACCGTCGCGAGATCTTCGATCTCAAGCGCGGAAAGCGCGCCCGACACCTCGTCGAGCCGATACTTATACCGCTCCAGCGTGGCGAGCGCCTGGTTCGCGCGGGAAAGCACGGCGGCAGAGCCCTCGAGCACATACCGGATGTCGTCCACGTAAAGCGCGATCGTCCGCATGGACTTGCTCACCGAGACCACGGTGTGGCCCGTCTGCCGGGCCACCCGCTCGGCCGTTCGGTGGCGGGTACCGGATTCGTCCGTCGGAATTGTCGGATCCGGCACAAGGTGGACCGCAGCCCGCACGATGTACCGGGCATCCTCCCCGAGCACGATCCCGCCATCCATCTTCGCGAGCTCACGCAGCTTGGTGGCGGAGAACTCCACCTCGAACTTGAATCCGCCGGTGCACAGGGCATCGACGGCGGAGTCATAGCCGAGCACGATCAGGGCACCCGTGTTGCCCCGCAGGATCCGCTCCAGCCCGTCCCGCAGCGCTGTGCCCGGAGCCACCGCAGCAAGGGCAGCCCTGCGCCGCTCGTCTCGGCCCTTATCGCTTGTTGGCACAGGCTCCCCGGATCTCCATAGTCCCGGACATTCTAGCGATGTGGCCACGGCCCGGGTTGATTGCGCGTTGGCAGCCCGCAGCGCAGCGGGGGCGCAACCTCCACCAGGTACCTGGCTAGCCGCGTATGCTGCCGCGGCACTACCCAGCGAATGCGGATGTGATCGCTGCCCTGACGTCTCCCACCTCCTTGACGGACATCAAACCCGTGCCCTTGCCTGGCTCGGCGCCGTCGCCGGGCTGGGGGAGACAGCCGGTCTCGGGCGGAACTATCGCCCTGCGGTACCCGAGCCGCTCGGCCTCGGCGAGCCTGCGCTGCAACCCGGTCACCGGCCGCACGTCGCCCGCGAGGCCCACTTCACCCATGACCACCACGCTAGGCGGGACGCTCAGGTCGCTCGCGGCGCCCGCCAGCGCAACCGCCAGCGCCAGGTCAACCGATGGCTCGGAGAGCCGCACGCCACCGACGGTCGCGGCATAGATATCACGCCTAGCGATCTGAACCCCGGCGCGCTGCTGCAGCACGGCCAGCACCATTCCGAGCCGCGACCCGTCAAGCCCCGAGGTGACCCGCCGCGGCACATCAAGGGCGCTCGCCGCGACCAGAGTCTGAACCTCCGCGAGCAGCGGTCGGCGCCCTTCGAGGGTGACCGTGATGCAGGTGCCAGGGACGGGCTCCGGCCGTCGGGACAAGAACAAGCCACTCGGATCGGGCAAGCCGGTGAGCCCGTATTCGCCCAGGTCGAAGCAGCCCAGCTCGTCAGTGGGGCCGAACCTGTTCTTCACCGCCCGCACCATCCGCAGCTGGGAATGCCTGTCGCCCTCGAACTGAAGAACGACATCGACCAGATGCTCAAGCGTCCGGGGGCCGGCGATCGAACCATCTTTCGTGACGTGGCCGACGAGCACGGTCGCCATGCCGCGCTCCTTGGCGACCTGGATCAGCGCGGCAGTTACCTCGCGAACCTGGGTGACGCCACCCGGTGCACCGTCCACCCCATCCGCCGCGACGGTCTGTACTGAATCGATGATCAGCAGGTCCGGTTTGGTTTGCTCAACCTGCCCGAGAACCGCGCCGAGCCTGGTCTCGGCCGCGAGGTAGAGGTTCGGTGTCACGGTGCCGATCCGGTCGGCGCGGGCTCGTACCTGCGCGGCCGACTCTTCCGCTGTCACGTACAGCACTGGGCCCGATTCGGCTGCGAGCGCACCTACCTCAAGCAGCAACGTGGACTTGCCGACCCCGGGCTCACCGGCGAGCAGCAGCACGGCGCCGGGCACGAGACCGCCGCCAAGCACGCGGTCCAGTTCCTCCAGGCCGGTTGGCCGCGCCTTCGCGGCTGTGGCGTCCACCTCGGTGATAAGCGTCGCTGGAGCGCTCACCGGTCCAGGGCCGATGCCGCGCACACCCGCCCGCACCAGCCGCGGCACCCCTGCTTCCTCGACCGTGCCCCACGCCTCGCAGCCGCCGCACCTGCCGACCCACTTTGCGACCTGCCAGCCACATTCGGCACAGCGGAACGCGGCGCCCGCCCATGATCTGGCCATGCCACGGAGCCTACGAGCGGGCACCGACATTTTCCGTGGTGCCGAACCGCCTGCTGGGAGTCAAGCCGGCGCGGCCGTACCGGGCCTCGTAGTGACCTCGTAGCAGCCTGGTTCCGGGCTCGTTCCAGGCTCGCACCAGCCATGAGTCGGCCATGCGCCACGGTGTAACGCGGCGGTTAAAACCGGGCGTCACGGCGGCAGGCCGCGTGTCCGCACCGTGGCACCGCATAAGCTGGCGAGGGTCACGTTCCCGTGGCGGGTCACGCTTGGCGGTGGCACAGCAAGCTGAGGGAGGCGAGTTGAGCGACGCGGTGAAGGTGCCCCGTGCGTCGATCGCGCTGTCCACTGCGTCGGCGTATCCGGAACGCGCGGCGGACGCTTTCGAGATTGCCGCCGATCTCGGCTACGACGGCGTCGAGGTCATGGTTTCCGGCGATCCCGTCAGTCAGGACGTGGATGTGCTTAACAGGCTCGCCGACTACCATCACGTGCCGGTGCTCGCCATTCACGCGCCGTGCCTGCTCATCACCCAGCGGGTCTGGGGCCGTGAACCGTGGGGCAAGCTACTGAAGGCAAAAGAGGTCGCCGAGCGGCTCAGCGCCCGGGTAGTGGTGGTGCACCCGCCATTTCGCTGGCAGCGCGACTATGCGCGTGAGTTCGAAGCCGGATTGGCACGGATGGGCGACGAGACCGATGTCGTTTTCGCCGTCGAGAACATGTACCCCCTGCGGGCAGGCGGGACCGAGGTCGTACCGTACGCGCCGCACTGGAATCCGGTGGATCAGGACTACGGGCACGTCACCCTGGATCTCTCGCATACCGCGGTGTCCGGTTCCGACGCGCTGGAGATGGCGCACAGGCTGGGCGGCAGGCTTGCCCACGTGCATATGGCCGACGGTTCCGGCGCGACCAATCGGGACGAACACCTGGTTCCTGGCCGGGGCACCCAGCGCTGCGCCGAGTTGCTTGAGGACCTGGCGGCGAGCAATTACCAGGGCATCGTCGTGCTTGAGGTGAACACGCGCCGTGCGATGAGCCGGGACGATCGCCGCGCGGACCTTGCTGAGGCACTGGCCTTTACGCAGCTGCACCTTGCTGCTGCGAAGACAACAGGTGCCGGGCCGAAGACCGCCGCGAAGTCAACCGGTGCCGCTGCGACGGCAGCCGGGTCCCCTCCGCCCAACCCCAACGGGCGCGGCCCCCGGGGAGCCCAGGAAGATAGCGGCTACGGGCCACCACCGCCAGCCGCCAGAACCAGCGCATGACTGGGCGCCCGGGCCGTCGGCCCGGTCCAACCCAAACTCGCGAGGCGGTGCTGAACGCGGCGCGTCGGCTCTTCGCCGAACACGGATACGACAAGACGACGATCCGGGCGATCGGCCGCGAAGCCAACGTGGACGCCGCTCTCGTCCACCATTTCTTCGGGACCAAGGAGCAGGTCTTCGTCGCGGCGATGGAACTTCCGTTCGAGCCTTCTGTCGTCCTCCTGCCGATGCTGTCAGGCCCGCGGGACCAGCGAGCGGAGCGGATCGTCCGTTTCTTTCTTTCTGTATGGCACGACCCGGTAAGCCGCGAGCCATTTGTTGCTCTGCTGCGCTCCGCCGCGACCAACGAGCAGGCTGCGGCAACCTTTCGTGAGTTCCTGGAGTCTGCGCTGCTTAGCAGGGCCGCTGACGCCCTCGGCATGCCGCGGCTGCGGATCGCGTCAGCAGCCGCCCAAATGGTGGGGATCGGCTTGCTGCGTTATGTCGTCGGCGAGGAGACACTGGCCCACGCGGACGAGGAGGAGATAGCCGCGCTGTTGATCCCGGTAGTGAACTGGTACCTCAACGGCACCCCGCTGCCCTCACGCGTCGACGATCAGCGTCACGGGCCCGTCATTGACGAGTGAGACCTGCATCTTGGCGCCGAACACCCCCGTCGCGACCCGGGCGCCGCGGGAGCGAAGCGCGGCCACAAAGTCGTCCACCAGCGGCTCGGCCACCGCCCCTGGCGCCGCGGCCGACCACGATGGCCGCCGCCCTTTCCCCGTGTCCGCGTAGAGGGTGAACTGGCTGATCACAAGCAAGGGGGCGCCGGTATCCGCGCAGGATTTCTCGCCCGCGAGGATCCGCAGCTCATAGATCTTGCGGGCCAGTGTGCCCGCCACCGCATCGGTGTCGGAATGGGTCACGCCCAGCAGGACCACGACTCCTGGCTCGGCGATCGCGCCAACGACATTCCCTCCGACGGTCACCGCAGCCTCGGTCACGCGTTGGACGACAGCTCTCATGGTTATGCATTCTGCCGGTCATGACAGCGAGCACACTCATCACCGCGCGCCCGGCCGCATGGACCGCAGCGCTCACAGGACAGCCGCCACCACACCAAGATCCCGAACGGCTGCCGCAGCCTGGCAGCCCTTACAAATCCCCACCCACCCGGGGGGCCATCCCCACTGTCGATCTTGCCAGATTGTCAAGGTCGATAAGAGGGGTGAACCAGGTTCTGTGGATAACTTTCTGGCGGGGTGACGCGTAAAATGTCTTCTGCACACCAGGACGAGCCGGTGCTCGCGGTGGCCGTTCGGTCTGGATTCATCGAATCCCGGCACCGTGGGCGGGCCGCGGGGATTTCCGCGGACGGTCAGCTGGTGGTGCGCGCGGGACCGGTCAGCGAGCCCATTTTCCCGCGGTCGGCCAGCAAGCCACTGCAGGCCGCCGCGATGCTGCGGTGTGGCCTGGACCTGGATGGGCGGCTGCTCGCGCTCGCGGCCGGGAGCCATTCCGGTGAGAGCTTCCACATTGCCGGGGTGCGGGAGATGCTGGCACGAGCCGGGCTGGATGAACAGGCGCTCGTGTGCCCCCCCGCGCTGCCGCTGGATCAAGCGTGCGCACGCGCGGTTCTGCGCGCAGGCGGCGGCCCTGACCGGCTCTTCAACAACTGCTCCGGCAAGCATGCGGCCATGGCAGCCACATGCGTGCGGGCAGGCTGGCCAGTCGCCGGCTATCAGGATCCCGGTCATCCACTCCAGGAGGTGATCAAGGACACCGTGCAGCGCCTCGCCGGTGAACAGGTCGCGGCGACAGGCGTGGACGGCTGCGGGGCGCCCCTGTTCGCGATTTCGGCCGAGGGCGCTGCGCGGGCGCTGCGCGCAATGGTGCTCGCCGAGCCTGGCACATCCGAGCGCAAGGTCGCCGACGCGATGCGCGCTCACCCCGAATGGACGTCGGGCACGCGCCGGCCCGAACGCACGCTGATGGCGGCACTCCCCGGGCTGCTGGTGAAAGCCGGCGCGGAAGGGGTGGAGGTGTTCGCCTTCGCCGATGGCCGCGCGGGCGCGGTGAAGATATCGGACGGTGGGCGGCGGGCGGTGCCGCCGGTGACCGTGGCGCTGCTGCGTGCCCTTGGTATCGCGGGTGACGCGGACGGCGTGGACGGTGCGGGCGCGGCGGCCCTCGCCTCGCTCGCCGCGGCACCGGTGCTTGGCGGCGGCTCGCCGGTGGGTGAGGTCCGTGCCGTGTGGCCAGGGTGACGCATCATGGGCGCGTGACTGAGCCCACATCGACAGTGCTTGCAGAACGCTTGCTATTGCAAGCAGGATAGGAGAGACTGACCTTATGGGTCCGGTGAGGTCAATCGGCACATACATCCGCGAGCAGCGGGAGCTGGCGAAAATCTCGCTGCGCCAGCTCGCCCAGGCGGCTGGTGTGTCGAATCCGTACCTGAGCCAGATCGAGCGCGGGCTGCGCAAGCCGAGCGCGGAGGTCCTGCAACAGATAGCCAAGGGACTCCGGATCTCCGCCGAGGCGCTTTATGTCCAGGCCGGCATCCTCGAGGACCGGCCCCCGGACTCGGCGGTCCAGCCTGCTGTGCTCGCGGACCCTCACCTCACCGAACGCCAGAAGCAGGTGCTGATCGACATCTACGAGTCGTTCAGGAAAGAGAACGCGCCTCCGACCGCTGACGCGGCGACCGGAGCGTAATAGCTGCGCCCGCCCCAAGCGAGGCGGGATTTCGCCGGAAGGGACGAGGAACATGGGCCTTGCCACTGATGTCTGGAACGAACTAAAAAAGCTGAGGGAGCACAAGGCCTTCTACGCGGCGGCAGGTGCCGGCGAGGCTACGGCCGAGGCGCTGCGCGGGTTGCCGGAACGGTTCGCAGAACTGCAAGGCAAGGTTGATCTGGCCGCCCTGTCTGGCCGGGCGGTCGAATATGTGATCGTCGCGGGCGCGCGCGCGGTTCAGACATATGACGAGCTTGCCGAGCGCGGAAAGCAGGTCGTCGGCCGGGTAGATTCGCCACAGACCGTGGCCGGGCTTGAGTATCGGGTGTCGGGCGACGCGGTTCGTGCCACCAGCAAGAACGGTGACGCACACGGCCGCCGCGCGTTCGGCGAGGACGACGGGGCCAGCGGTCCGTCACGATCGGCCAGCTCGTCACAGGCGGGTGTGAGCACGCCCAAGGCTGCTGGCACGACGCGGCGGGCCGGCACGGCAAGTACGGGCGGCACGGCAAGCACGGGCGGCACGCCAAGCACGGGCGGCACGCCAAGCAAGGGCGGCACGGCAAGCACGGGCGGCACGCCAAGCAAGGGCGGCACGGCAAACACGGGCGGAACCCGGCCGGGCACAGCCAAGGCAACCGGCCGTCCTGGCCGCAAGCCGACCGGCTGAGGACCGGTGCCGACAGAATCGGGAAACGTTGCCCACCGGGAACCGGGGTTCTCAAACAGGTTCTGGGCACCGCGACGGCCGGCTACTGGCCTTGCTGGGCGTCGGGTGATACCACCAGCGGATAGTGCAGGCATTCTCACCATGTGGCCGGAGGGGATACGCTGGACGCCGTGATCGGTGCTGCGTTGTCCCCGCTGTATTACCTCTTCTTGGTGCTTGCCTTTGCGGCCTTCGCCGTCGAGGCATGGGCCTTCATCGACGCGATCATCCGGCCCTCGCGGGCATTTCCGGCCGCTGGCAAGCAGACCAAGCCGCTCTGGCTGATCATTCTAGGCGTCGCCACGGTGGTTGGTCTCGGTGCGGTGCTGTACGGCGGTATCACCGTCACGGGCATCCTCCCCGTGGCTGCGTTCATCGCCGCCGCCATCTATCTCACGGATGTCCGCCCAAAGGTGAAAGGGCTTGGCCGCGGCGGATCGAGCTCGGGCCCGTACGGCCCCTGGTAACGGAGATCGCTGGGCATACCGGCTGGTCCTCGGGCCAAGACGGCGGGCGCACTGAGGACCGCTCCGGATCGCGCCGACCAGAGCAGCGAACCGGGGTGCCCAAGCAGGCCCTAAGCTCCTTTCATGCCTGAAGCTCAGTGGCGTACACACCGGCTCGACCTTGCCGACCAGACGTTGCGCGAGTGGGATGCGACCGTGCTGGCGTCGGGGCCGGACGGGATCGTGCTGGACCGCTCCGCGTTCTACCCCGGTGGCGGCGGTCAGCCTCCGGACAACGGCGTGCTGCTCTGGGGTGGCGTGCAGACCCGGATAGCGGGCGCCAGGAGGGGCGACGACCTCTATCTGCGGCCAGCCGAGGGTGAACCCATGCCGCAGCCGGGTACGGCGGTTCGCGGTGCCATCGACGACGAACGGCGTTCGGCGTTGATGCGCACCCACTCCGCGCTGCACGTACTGTGCGGCGTCGTGTTCCGCGACTACGGCGCCTTGGTCACGGGCGGGAACATGGAACCCTTCACGGCACGCATGGACTTCAACATGACCGAGGTTCCTGCTGGCTTTCGTGAGCACGTCGAGGCCGCATGCAACCAAGAGGTGCGCGCCGACCGGCGGATCGATGTCCGGGTCCTGCCGCGCGCGGAGGCGTTCGCGATACCGGACATCGTGCGGACCGCGACCAACCTGGTGCCGGAGAATGTCCGCGAGGTCCGGATCATCGACATCGTCGGGCTCGACACGCAAGCGGACGGTGGCACCCACGTGGCATCGACGAAGCAGATCGGCCACATCGAGCTGATCAAGATTGAAAACAAGGGCAGGGGTTTTCGCCGCGTCCGGCTTCGCGTGCGCGACTGAATCAGCGCGGCGCCGAATCCTGCAATCCCAGGATTGGCAAGAGTTCCTTGAGCATCATTTCGAACATCCCCTCGGCGTCATCAAGGACCCAGCCGAGGTGGCCGAAGACTTCTAGGCTCACCATCCCGTACAGGCGCACCCAGCAGTAAAGGAACAACAACAGGGCACCGACTGGCAGGTCGTGGGCTGCGGTCTGCCAGCCTGGACCGTTGGCCCCGAGGCTGTCGCGGTATCGCTCGAGCTGTACCCGCAGGCTCGGATCGATGTCCTCGGGAGCGGGCACGGGGAACGGCTTCTTGTTCCACAGCTCGATATACAGCGCAAGGAAGGTGCCGCTGAACTTGCGGCCGCACTCGTCCGCGATGTCGGTGTGCTTGAAATCGATGCCCGGCAACGGAGCGCCGAACAGCAGCGCGAACTCCCGCGGATGACCAAGCGACCACCGGCGGAACTCGCGCGCGGAGGCGACGAACTTCGCGGTGATGCCCCCTCCGGCAGCCGCGTCGATCGCGGCCTGGACGCCGGCCGCGATCTCAATGAAGATGTCGCCGATCACGTTCCTGATCAGCTCCTCGTGGCTGCCGAAGTAGCGGTAGAGCGCGGGCGCGGTCACGCCCATCTCGCGTGCGATCGCGCGCAGCGAAACGCCGTCCGGCCCCTCCTCAACCAGGATGCGCCGCGCGACCTGCTTTATCTCCTGCGTGGTCGCCGCGCGCACGCGGTCACGTCGGCTCAACGTCGGTAGACCGCCGGTTGTGCGCGCCACCTCGCCTCCTAAACGGTCTTGACAGAAGTAAACGCAGTATGCAAAGTTAACAATATACATGAGTATACACCGTTAACTAAGTTAACCGTTGGTAACAGCCTACCTCCTGGAGTGCCCGATGTTCGAGACATGGGGACGGATCGTCCATCGCCGCCGCTGGCTTGTCCTGGTAATCGCGCTGGCCGGGGTAATGATCGCCGCCGCCTGGGGGACGGGCGTCTTCCGGTCCCTGCGGTCGTCTGGCGGGTTTACCCCGCCGGCCAGCCAGAGCCAGCGGGCAAGCGACGTGATCACTCACACGTTTGGCCGGGACAGCGCGGACGTGGTCGTGCTCTACCGCAGCGGCAGCCGCACTGTGGATGACCCGTCGTACCGCGCAGCCGTCACGGGCGCGGTCGCAGCGCTGCCGCGGGCGAATGTCGATTCCGCCCAGACGTACTGGTCCACTGGCTCGCGCCAGTTCGTCAGCGCGGGCCGGCATCAGACCTACGCCGTCATCCAGCTGAAGGGCGCCAACGATGACGCGCGGAAGAAGAGTTTCGACGCCATCAAGGGCGACCTCGCCGCAGCTGGGCTGAGCACCAAGACGGGCGGGCAGATCCCGGCCCAGGAGGCCATCAACAAGCAGGTCAGCTCCGACATCGGCAAGGCCGAGGAATTCAGCATGCCGGTCCTGCTGATCCTGCTGATCGTGATCTTCGGCAGCCTGGCCGCCGCCAGCCTGCCACTGGCGCTTGGCGGCATCGCCATCCTCGGGTCCTTCACCGCGCTGCGGCTGCTCACGCTGGCCACGGATGTGTCGGTCTACTCAATCAACATCACCACCATCCTTGGCCTCGGCCTGGCGATCGACTATGGCCTGTTCATGGTCAGCCGGTTCCGCGAGGAGCTGCACCGCCAGCCCACGGTCGAGGACGCGCTCGCACGGACGGTCGCCACCGCGGGACGGACCGTCGCGGTCTCCGGCGTCACGGTCGCGGTGGCACTGGCCAGCCTGATGCTGTTCCCCGAAATGTTCCTGCGGTCCATGGGATTCGGCGGTGTCGCGACGGTCGTCGTGGACATGATCGCCGCGCTCACCATCATGCCCGCGCTGCTCGCGGTGCTCGGACACCGGGTGAACGCACTGCGGCTGCGCCGCTCGGTTCGCCGGCCGCGGGCCAGCGAGCGGACGGACGAGCAGAGCGGCGCGTGGTACCGCATCGCGGGGAGCGTGATGCGCCGCCCGGTGGTCTACGTCGCCTCGATCGTGGTCGTGCTGCTCGCCCTTGGGGCGCCGTTTCTCCGCATCACCTGGGGCGGCACGGACGGACGGGTGCTACCAGCCAGCGCGCAGGCCCGTCAGGTGACCGAGACGCTCAACCGCGACTTCACCGCGAACGCGACCAGCCCGATCAAGACCGTTGTGCAGCTGCCGGGGCCCGCGGGCTCGCCTGTTCAGCGGGCTGCGCTCGACGGTTACCTGACGCGCCTCGATCATGTTGCCGGTGTGACCGCGGCCCAGGTCACAGGCGCCACAGGCAACGTGGCGCGCGTGGACCTTCGCTACGCGCCCGATCCGATGTCCGCGCAGGCGCGCGGCATTGTGCAGCGGGTGCGCGACGTCGTGCCGCCAGCCGGCGCACAGGTGCTCGTGGGCGGCGTCACCGCTGAACTCGTCGATGAGCTCGGCAGCCTCGGCCGCACGCTGCCATGGATGGCCCTGGTGGTCGGGGTCGCGACGTTCCTGCTGCTGTTCCTCGCGTTCGGCTCGGTGGTACTGCCGATCAAGGCGATAGTGATGAACGTCTTGTCGCTGTCCGCGGCGTTCGGCGCGGTGGTGTGGATCTTCCAGGACGGCCACCTGTCGGGCCTGCTTGGGTTCACGGCGACAGGAACGATCGATCCGACCATGCCGATCCTGATGCTCGCGATCATCTTCGGCCTATCCATGGACTACGAGGTGTTCCTGCTCTCCAGGGTTCGCGAGCGCTACGACGTCACCGGTGACAACACCGTGTCCGTGGCCGGTGGGCTGCAGCGCACCGGCGGGATCATTACGAGCCTGGCGTTCCTGCTGATCGTCGTGGTCGCGGCCTTCTCTACGTCCGGGATAGTGTTCATCAAGCTCCTCGGGGTCGGAATGATCATTGCGCTGGTGATCGATGCCAGCATCGTGCGGGTCCTGCTCGTGCCCGCCACCATGCGGCTGCTCGGCCGCGCCAACTGGTGGGCGCCACCGCCGCTGCGACGCCTCTACGCGCGGTACGGCATCCAGGAGGCCAAGACGGGCGAGATCCCGGTTCCCGAGCCCGCCCGCGCCTGAACCGAGCGGCGGGTTAAGGATTCCGTTATTGATGCCGAACGGCTTCCGCTGACGTGTCACCTCCACTGACGGTGACACCAAGCGGCAGCCGTTCGGGATAAAAGCGGTTGAAGCTTTATCTCCTGTGGGGCGCCCGCTCTCATATCGTGATGAGCGTGTCGATCACACTCGTCCTCGGCGACATCACGCAGCAGCGGGTGGACGCGATCGTCAATGCCGCGAACTCATCGCTGCTCGGTGGTGGCGGGGTGGATGGCGCGATCCACCGGCGCGGCGGCCCCGCGATACTTGCCGCATGCCGCGAGCTGCGCGCGGGACAGTACGCCGACGGGCTGCCAACCGGCCAGGCCGTCGCGACAACAGCGGGCAGGCTCGGCTCGCAATGGGTGATCCACACCGTCGGGCCGGTGTACTCGGCGCGTGAAGACCGATCTCACCTGCTCGCGTCGTGCTATCGCGAGTCACTGCGGGTTGCGGATGAGCTCGGCGCCCGCAGGGTGGCGTTTCCAGCGGTGTCCGCGGGCATCTACGGCTGGCCGGCCGACGACGCCGCGCGGATAGCCGTCGGCACCGTCCACCGGACCGCCAGCGGCGTCGAGGAGGCACGGTTTGTGCTTTTCGGAAGGGACATGTTTGCCGCTTTCGAGCGGGCGCTGGCCCTTCTGCGAGGCTGAGGACCTCAGCGGCGGGCAGCGGGTGGACCGCCGGAGGCCTGCGGATCCGCGAAGCGGGCGAAGGCCCGCAGGTTGGCCAGGCTCTCGCCCCGCTTCGCCCGCCACGCCCACTCCCTGCGGATAGACGAAGCGAACCCAATCTCGAGCACCTTGTCGAAGTTGTCGTCGGCGTAGCTGAGCACACAACCAAGCAGCCTGTCCACCTCGTCTTCGGTTACCGCCTGCAGTGGAAGACGGGCCACGAGGTAGACATCGCCGACCGGGTCAAGCGCGAAATGCACGCCAAACATCCGGCTGTTGCGTTCGAGGAGGAAGCGGTAGAAGCGGGCGTGGTTCTCGTCCGGCTGGCGGCAGAAGAAGGCCTCCACCTGCAAGCTGTGCGTGCGAACGATCAGCCATGTCATGGTCGCGAGTTTGTGCTCGCCCACCAGCTTGACGAGGTACGCGCCGGCCTGCGGGTTCTCGAATGCGAGGCCTGACCCGGTGACTGCGCGCTCGATTACCATCGAGACGGGCTCACCAGCGGGCGGGGCGGTCACGCGTCCACCGCAGCCGCCACATGTTCCTCCATGGCCCCGGTATACACCTCGAGCAGCCGCTCAACCGTGTCTGCCCAGCCGAAATGCGACGCGTGCGCGAGCGCCCCGTGGCGGAGCCGCCGCAACAGGCGCGGCGCACGGACCAGGTCGCTGAGCGTGCGGGCATAGTCGGCTGGGTCGTGCCCAGCGACCAGCAGGCCTGACACTTTGTCCCGCACCGCCGTGCGCAACCCGCCGGCGGCCGCCGCTACGACCGGTGTCCCGCACGCCTGTGCCTCCACTGCCACCAGGCCGAACGACTCCGAGTGTGACGGCACGACGACCACCGTCGCCGCCCGGTACCAGTCCGCAAGCTCGGGCTGCGGGCAGGGCGGCTCGAGGCGCACCCGGTCGGCAATGCCGAGTGCCGTGGCCAGCTCGCTCAGACTGTCCGGGTCGGCTCGGCCGGGTCCGCTCGGCCCGCCAACGAAGGCCACGACCAGCCGGTCGGCGATACCGGGATCGTTGCGGATCATGGTGCCTGCCGCATTCAGCAGCACGCCGGGTCCCTTCAGCGGCTGCACCCGCCCGGCGAACAGCAACACGACGGAGTCGGCGGGCAGGCCAAGCCTGCGCCTGGCGGCGGTCTGTGAGCCCGGACGGAACACCGTGAGATCGACGCCGGGGTTGACGGTGCCGACCCGTGCCGGATCGGCCTCGTACAACGTTATGAGCTGAAGGGCCTCCTGCTCGCTGTTCGCGACGAGCCGGTCGGCGGCCGCCACGACTTCGGTTTCGCCGCGGATCCTGACCTGCGGCTCCGGCGTGTCGCCCACCGCCAGCGCGGAGTTCTTGACCTTGCTGAGGGTGTGCATCGATTGCACGAGCGGGACGCCCCAACGCTCCTTCGCCACCGCCCCGACCTGGCCGGACAGCCAGTAATGCGCGTGGACGAGGTCGTAGCGGCCCGGCTCGTAGCTTGCCTCCGTGCGCAACACGCCGAAGGTGAAGTGGCATAGCTCGCCGGGCAGGTCGCCCTTGTCGAGTTCCTCAAACGGGCCCGCCACCACATGCCGGACCAGGGCGCCGGGTGCCAGCTCCACGACGGGCGGGGCGTCGCGGGAGACGGCGCGCGTGAAAATCTCAACCTCGACGCCGAGGGCGGCCAGCCGTTTGCTGACCTCCACGACGTATACGTTGAGCCCGCCTGCATCCCCTGTGCCCGGCTGGTCGAGCGGGGACGTGTGCACGCTGATGGTCGCGATCCGCCGTGGGAAGCGTCGCGGCACGCTCACTCACCTCCGCTAGGGGAACCGCCACGTGCAACCGCACCGCGGCACGCCATGTTCCCGGCTCTGCGGCAGGACGTGCAAGCGGGGGCCGGGCCCTGGCGCGCTGGATCCGCCCGGGAGGGATGGCCCGCCGTGCCTCCCGCTAGGCTTTTGAACGTGGGGACCCTGGTGCTGCTACGGCATGGCGAGAGCGCGTGGAACGCGGACGGCCTGTTCACTGGCTGGGTCGACGTCGGATTGTCCGCGGCGGGCGAGGCTGAGGCGCGAACTGGTGGGAAGCTGTTGCTCGACGCGGGTGTCCGGCCCGACATCGTGCACACGTCGGTGCTGAACCGCGCTATCCAGACCGCCAACATCACGCTCGACACCGCCGAGCTTGCGTGGTTGCCGGTCCGCCGCTCGTGGCGCCTCAATGAGCGGCATTACGGTGCGCTGCAGGGTAAGAACAAGTCGCAGACGCGAGCGGAGTTCGGCGACGAGCAGTTCATGCTGTGGCGTCGTTCCTACGATGTCCCTCCGCCGCCACTGGCCGACGACGACCCGCTCTCCCAAGTCGGCGATCCCAGGTACTCGTCATTGCCCAGCGAGCTGATCCCCCGCAGCGAGTGCCTTAAGGACGTCGTGGAACGGCTGCTGCCTTTCTGGTACGACGTGATTGCGGCTGATCTGGCCGTGGGCCGCACTGTTCTCATCGTGGCGCATGGCAATTCGTTGCGTGCGCTGGTGAAGCACCTGGACCGCATCAGCGACTCCGACATCGCTGGGCTCAACATCCCCACGGGCATTCCGCTCCTTTACGAACTCGACGCTGGCTTCCAGCCCGTCAGGCCTGGCGAGTATCTCGACCCCGCGGCGGCGGCGGACGCGGCTGAGGCGGTGCGCAATCAGGGGCGGTGAGCGCCGGTACCCGCTGTCTACCATGCCGGGCGAACCAGTCGTGACCAATAGATGAATTCATCTCAAACTGACCTCGTACCGCTAGTCGCCGACTGCCAGGTCAGGGCCCTGTCCGCGTACCATCAGGGCGTGGGTGTTGAACTGGTGGCGGGCGCTGCAGGCATGGTTGGCCTGGTGACAGGGGCAGCCGCCGTTCTCGCCCTCCGACCCGTGTACCGGCGCAGGGAGCCGCAAAAGGATCAGCAGCAGCAGCCGTCCCGGCTGCCACCAGGCGTCGCTTCCGTGCTGTCCGTGCTGCCGTCCTCGGCCGTCGTTATCGACCACGAGGACAGGGTCCTGCGCGCTAGCTCTGCGGCTCGCGCGTTCGGGTTGGTAAAGGGAGACGAGCTGGTCGTCGGTGAGCTGATCGCGTTGGCACGGCAGGTGCGCAGGGACGGAGAGATCAGGGAAACCGAGGTCGACGTCGTGCACCGTAAGTTCGGTGGGCGAACCACGAGTTTCGCGGTGCGGGTGGCGCCGCTCGGCCAGTTCGCGGGCGGCGGTCTGGTCCTCGTGCTGGCCGACGACCAGACAGAAAGCCGGAGAGTAGAGGCAGTCCGCCGCGATTTCGTCGCCAACGTCAGCCACGAACTCAAGACACCGGTGGGTGCGCTCGCGCTGCTTGCCGAGGCGACCGAGGAGGCCGCCGGGGATCCGCAGGCAGTCAGCCGTTTCGCCGGCCGGATGCGGCAGGAGGCAGCGCGCCTCACCGTCCTGGTCCGCGACCTGATCACGCTGACCCGAATTCAGAGCGCCGAACCGGTGGCCGACGCCAGGCCTGTCGAGCTCGAAGCCGTTGTGAGCGAGGCGATCGACATGTGCCGGATGAAGGCCAACAAGCACGGCATCACGCTGGCCTCCGGCGGTGACCGAGGCCTCAGCGTCCTCGGCGACGAAGACATGCTGGTCACGGCGTTGCGCAACTTGATCGAGAATGCGGTCGCATACAGTCCCGAACAGACCCGGGTGGTGGTGTCGATGCAGCGCTCGGGAAAGAAGACGGCTGAGGTTAGCGTCGCTGACCAGGGCATTGGCATCCCGGAACGGGATCTTGAGCGAATCTTCGAGCGTTTCTACCGAGTCGACCCGGCCCGCTCACGGGCCACCGGGGGTACGGGGCTTGGTCTTGCCATCGTGAAGCATGTGACCGCCGCGCACGGCGGGAAGATCAAGGTCTGGAGCAAAGAGGGCGAAGGGTCGACCTTCACGCTTCGGCTGCCGGTGCATCAGCAGGCAGAGTTCGACGTCAACGGCGACGAGATGACCGCTCCGCAATCCAGCCGGGAGGCCGTCAGGTGACACGCGTGCTCGTCGTCGAGGACGAGGAGTCGTTCAGCGACGCCCTCTCCTACATGCTCCGCAAAGAAGGGTTCGAGGTCGAAGTCTGCCCGACCGGGCCGGACGCGCTTGACGCCTTCGACCGCAGCGGGGCCGACCTGGTGCTGCTGGACCTCATGCTGCCCGGGCTGCCTGGCACCGAGGTGTGCCGGACGCTGCGGCAACGCTCGAACGTCCCGGTGATCATGTTGACGGCGAAAGACGCCGAGGTCGACAAGGTGGTCGGGCTCGAGCTAGGTGCCGACGACTACGTGACGAAGCCATTCTCCTCGCGCGAGCTCGTCGCGCGGATCCGTGCCGTGCTGCGGCGGCAGGGGGATACCGAGGAGGCGCCGACCGCCACGCTTGAGGCAGGCCCGGTACGGATGGACGTGGACAGGCACGTCGTCACCGTCCGCGGCAATCAGGTGCAGTTGCCGCTCAAGGAGTTCGAGCTGCTAGAAGTGCTGCTACGCAACGCTGACCGCGTGCTCACCCGGATGCAGCTCATCGACCGCGTCTGGGGTGTCGATTACGTCGGTGACACCAAGACGCTCGACGTTCATGTCAAGCGTCTGCGCGCGAAGGTCGAGCTTGACCCGGCCAGCCCGCGGCACATCGTCACCGTTCGGGGGCTGGGCTACAAGTTCGAATCCACCGGCTGACAGCGTGCGATTAGCCCTGAGGCGGCCCTTGCCCAGAGGTTCTTCCGGAGCCAACTCCACGGCCCTTAACGTGGCCGACGAGCGCCGGATCCGGGTTCTCAGGCAGGCTCTAAGGCGTGGCCGTGGGGCTGGGAGACGTCGTAGCGCTGGCCGAGCGGCCTGGGTGGGGGTGTTTGGCCTTTCGTGTGGACGTCGGCGTTGGGCTCGGCGGCGGCGAAAATGTTGCGTAGTAATCTGCCCGCGGCACAACGGGCACCGTTACGGTGATCGCACCGGCATTCTGGAAGACCAGCGTCACGGGAATGGCGACACCGCCGGTCAGCGGCCTTTGCAACTGCTGGAGTATCAGGCGAGGCTCTGGCCCGGTCAGCAACGCGGCCTGCCCGAACCGCAGGTCCACGCCTCCGCCGCGAATCGTGACCGACGACGCCGTGCCCGGTGCGTAGACCGCAGCGAGCCGGTCACGCCCGCCGTTATTGACCATTGCGAGGAACAGGCTCGCGGACTCGCCGGGCCGTAGCGCGGTGCCAATGTCAGGCCCGAGCACGAATAGGTCACGGATGGCGATGTTGTGGAACACCGTGCTGGCACCATCGGTCGTCGCGAATGGCTGGTTGGTTTGGGCGTTCAAGCCCGCCGCGCAGCCGGCTAGGACGGGGGTCAGCGCGACTGCCGCGGCAATCGCCGCAAGCCGTAGAGCGCTGCTGCGGATCACGGGTGTCTTCCTCCGTCTCGGCGCACGGATCAGGCGGACGCCGCAAAGCGTAGCGGTCGCGCCGTGGATGGTTTCACCTGCCCTCGGCTCCGCACTGGAGCCGAGGCTGAGCGAGCTAGCCAGGGATAGGGCTGGCCAGGTGGCCGAACCCGGGGTGAATCAGTTGTGTTAGCACGGTCTGGAGGTGCAGCGGGGGACTGAGCTGGCGTTCGACCGTGGTCACCACGCTGTCCTCGTGCACCAGGATTGCCGTGAGGCCAATGGGGTGATAGTGGCTGTTGAGCACGTTCCCTACGTCATCGAGGACCCGAACGTATCCGCCCGCCTGTGCCGCAAGCTCGGCGACCTGCTTGACCCGGCCATCCGTGCCGACGAGGTAGACGCTTATCCGTGCCGCGATCGCCTGCGCCGTGAGTTGCCGCAATGCGGTGAGGCACCGGCAGTTGCGCGGGACCAGCGCGAGCACCGACGGCCGCAGCTCGCGCAGCGCCGACGGCTTATTGTCGATCAAGACCACGGCGCTGGGCAACCGGCCGCCAAGGCGGCCGTCCGGGGGGATCGATGATGAGGCGATGCTTCGGGGTGGCCGCGGCAGGGGAGTCGTGGGCTCGGGGGCGCTGGTGATCACCGTGAGCATGGTGCCAGCGAACAGGGTGACCGCGAGCGTTCCCACGATCAGCGGTAGTACCATTCCGTGCCCGGTGAACGGCGCGATCAGCCGCCGAACACGGCGGCGCCGCCGCTGCGCGCGCTGCTCTCGGTAGTAGGCGTGGATATCGCGATCGAGTTCCCTGGCATCGTCTGGAATCTCGATGTCGACCGGGGGCAGCCCGCCCTCGTCCCGCTCGGGTTCGCCGCCCATGTCCACGCGCACCTCCCGTCACGGCCGAGGAGAAGCGTCCTGCTCCGGCGACCTCGCTGACTGAGGTCCGCGCGGCCAAGCCACTACTTTTCCCAGTATGAGCCCGCCACGCCGATGCGGGGGAGCCATGTGCGCCCCGGAACGAAGAAGGATCGGGCACGTTCACGTCGCCTAGCTGGGGAGTCGGCATCTCCGGGTATTGTGAAAGCCCAGATTTCCCCAGTGACCTGCACGTTTACCATCAAGGACGGTTTATCGCCCGCATCCGCCGTGGTAACCTTGTCTTCAGCGGAAGGGGTACTTGCCACATGACTTTTAAGGTCGGCGACACCGTCGTCTACCCCCACCATGGGGCTGCTCGGATCGAAGCGGTCGAGACTCGGACCATCAAAGGTGAGGCAAGATCCTACCTGGTCTTGAAGGTCGACAAGGGCGACCTGACGGTTCGCGTACCAGCTGACAACGCTGAGCTTGTTGGCGTGCGTGATGTCGTTGGCCAGGAGGGGCTCGAGAGGGTGTTCGAGGTGCTCCGTGCGCCGCACACCGAAGAGCCAACAAACTGGTCGCGCAGATATAAGGCTAACCTGGAGAAACTCGCTTCCGGCGACGTGAACAAGGTTGCAGAGGTTGTGCGTGACCTGTGGCGAAGGGACAGGGAGCGCGGGCTTTCCGCAGGCGAGAAGCGGATGCTGGCTAAGGCACGGCAGATTCTTGTGAGTGAGCTTGCGCTAGCCGAGAAAACGAACGAGGACAAGGCAGAAGCCCTTCTCGACGAGGTTCTCTCTACTGACCACTGACCTGCCACGGGTGGGCATAGGGGTAGATGTTCACCCGTTCAGTTCCGGTCGGCCGCTATATCTTGCAGGGCTCTTCTGGCCGGATCAGGATGGTTTGGCTGGCCATTCGGATGGTGATGTCGCCGCCCATGCGGCGTGTGACGCTTTGCTTTCTGCTGCCGGTCTTGGCGACCTCGGAGGCTGCTTCGGCATCACGGAATCCCGATGGGCCGGAGCGGCGGGCACCGAACTGGTGATCGCGGTGGCCAAACTCCTCGCGAATGCGGGTTATCACGTCGGCAATGTCGCCATACAAATCATCGGCAACCGGCCGAGAATAGCGCCGCGCCGCGCCGAGGCGGAAAGGGTGTTGTCCGCGGCTCTCGGGGGCGCTCTCGTCACAATCGCGGGCACCACGACCGACGGGCTCGGACTGACGGGACGGGGCGAGGGTATCGCCGCCATCGCGACCGCTATCGTCGTTGCCGCGCCTGGGGATGGTGAACGCAAGCCGGGGTTCCCTGCCGCCGCGGGTAGCGGCGAATAGTGGCTCCCCGGGGGCCCCGGCTGCCCGGGCAGCAGCGTGGGGGCAGCGTGGGGGCAGCGTGGGTGCAGCGTGGGTGCTCGGGGCTGGCGTCGGTGTACTGTCTCTGCGGGCCCGACCTGTAGAGGCCCTCCACGGTTCCTCCGCGACCTGTGGAGGGCCTCTACGGTTCCTCCGTCTACGTTCTCCCGCGACCTGTAGAGGCCCTCTACGGTTCCTCCGCGACCTGTGGAGGCCCTCTACGGTTCCTCCGTCTACGTTCTCCCCCGACCTGTAGAGGCCCTCCACGGTTCTCCCGCGACCTGTAGAGGCCCTCCACGGTTCTCCCGCGACCTGTGGAGGCCCTCTACGGTTCCTCCGTCTACGTTCTCCCCCGACCTGTGGAGGCCCTCCACGGTTCCTCCGCGGGTCGCGGCTGCGGGATTACTTCTTCGACTTACCAGGCGGCAGAGGTGAGCTGCGGACGCGCTGGAAATCGGCCGCCGACGTGGGCTCCCGTGAGTGCCGCCCAGATGCGCGCGACGGCTCCTCCGGCCGTGCTGGCTCCGGTGGATGGGGCGCTCGCTGACCAGAGACGTCAGCTTCCTGCCGGATTGGCTCCGCCTTGCTGGACTCCGCATGACTGGGCTCGGGGTCACTGGACTCCGCGTGACTGGGCTCGGGGTCACTGGACTCCGCGTGACTGGGCTCGGGGCGACTGGACTCCGCGTGACTGGGCTCAGGGTCACTGGACTCCGCGTGACTGGGCTCGGGATGACTGGGCTCGGGATGACTGGGCTCGGGATGATCGTTTTCGCGCGGCTCGGGCTCCGGCACGGGAGCGCCGAGGATTGGCGGTATCGCAGCGTATCCGGGCTCCGTACCGAGGGTCGGCTCGCCCGCGCCGAACGGCGCTGCCGAGTAGTGGTACCCGCCGCTCGCCAGCGTGATGTCGGCCTCGTCGCCGCTCGCCGGGTCGTCGGGTTCGGGTTCCGCATCGATGGCCAGTTCTGGCGCCGAGTCACCGCCGTCCGGCTCTTCCCGGTATGGCGGCAGAACGAGGTCGAGCCCGCGTGGCTGGCTGGTCGCATCGGCCGGCCGCGCGCGGGATGATCCGGCCTCAGCCGCCCCAACGATCCCGGGCGGGGCGCTGTGCAGCTCGGTGTCCGAGGCGACGGGCGGCGTGCTTTTCTGGGTGCCAGCCCCGGTCTTGGCCAAGGTTCTTGGCGGCGCGCTGCCCGCCAGGCGCCCGGTCGGCACCCGGTCAGGACTGCCGGATGACACCTGGGTCAGGCGCGTGTGTCGCAGCACAGAAAGCCATAGCTGCAAACCCAGCAAGAGCAGCGCCCACGGGAAGACCGCGACCGCGGCGGCGGTAGGCTGCCTCGGGAGCTTGATCGCCATGGCATGGACGGCATCAGCGGTTCCCACGAGGGCGACGATGACGAGGATGGCGAGTGACGCGAACCATCGGCTCCACCAGCGAGCGTTCCGTAGCGCGAGCGCGGCCGCGCAGGCCACCACCAGTACCGCGTCGGGGAGCGCGGGATAGAACCGGGCCAGCCCGGCAGGGACGCCGGCGGAAAGCGCGATCTCGTGAACTCCCGCGTAGGCGAACACGAACGCAGCCGCGGTGAGCGCGAGAACGCCGATGATCACGGTCAGCAGCGCGATGAGCCCGAGTCCTCGGTTGCCGGGACGATCGGCGCTGCGCCCGCCCGCAATGAAGCCGCCTGCGCTGCTCGCAGCCCCACCGTCTGGTCGGCCCGCGAGGCCACGGTCCTGACCGCCCGCAGTCCCACCGCCTGCGCTGCCCGCAGCGCCACCGTCCGGTCGGCTCGCGATGCCACCGTTCGGCCGGGCCGTGGGGATTCCGCCAGGGCGGCCGCTCGGGTCGTCGTTGTCGTTCATCGGGGGTTTTGTCGTCCTTCCTCCGGCGATGCCGACCCTACGCCGTGCGTCTATAGTCGGGAAAGGAGCGACACGCGGGGGCGGCCGGACCTGGGGGGATGTCCTCTGCGAGCCCATACACCGCGGCCGTGTAACGGTCCGCGGCACCGGACGCTTCCGCACTATGGCGCCACGGGCTGGCCAAGGCGTCTGGAGTCGAAGGAGACAGGATGCCGTACTACCGGGCGGTCGGGGAAATCCCGCGGAAACGACACGTTCAGCTGCGCAGGCCCGATGGTGGGCTGTACGCGGAGGAACTCATGGGCGAGGAGGGTTTTTCGGCCGATTCCTCGCTGCTCTACCACGCTCACCTGCCGACAGCCATCGTAAAGAGTGAGGGCGTGGCCGACCCGGTGGTCGATGGAGTCACGCACAACCAGCCGCTCGCGCCGCGCCATTTCCGCACCCAGGATCTGCCGGACGGTGGCGACGTGGTGCTCGGCAGGCAGCTGATGCTCGCCAACGACGATGTACGAATCTCTTTCGTATCGGCTGGGACGCCGTCGGAGCTGTACCGCAACTCGGCCGGCGACGAGTTGATCTACTTGAGCGGCGGCCAGGCACGGCTGGAGTCGGTCTACGGCACCATTGACGCTGGGCCTGGCGACTACGTCGTGGTGCCGACCGGCACCATTCACCGCTGGGTTCCGCTCAGCGCCAGCGCGGGCCACGACCTGGAACCGAGCACCAGCACCGGCCACGACATGGAGCCGCAGGTCCGTGCGCTCGTCGCCGAAGCGCGGGGGCACATCAGGACGCCGCGGCGCTACCTGTCAGCCACCGGGCAGTTTCTGGAACAGGCGCCCTACTGCGAGCGCGACCTGCGCGGGCCTGCTGGGCCGCTTATCGCCGAGGGCGAGGATGTTGCGGTCCTTGTCCGCAACCGTGCGGGGCTGACTCGCCTCACCTACGCGAGGCATCCATTCGACGTGGTCGGCTGGGATGGCTGCCTGTACCCATACGCCTTCAACATCGCCGACTTCGAGCCGATTGTGAAGCGGACCCACGCGCCGCCGCCCGTGCACCAGACCTTCGAAGGGCCGAACTTTGTCGTTTGCTCGTTCTGCCCGCGCCCGCTGGACTTCGACGCGGCGGCCGTGCCCATCCCCTACAGCCATCACAACGTCGATTCGGACGAGGTCATGTTCTACGTGGCCGGCGACTACTCGGCGCGGCGCGGCTCTGGAATCGGGATCGGGTCGGTCAGCCTGCACCCGGCCGGGTTCACCCACGGCCCCCAGCCGGGTGCGGTGGAAGCGGCCGTACGAGGCCTGGCGGAGGGCAGGACGCACACCGATGAGACCGCCGTCATGATCGACACGTTCCGGCCGCTGATGCTTGGTCCCGCTGCGCGACGAGTTGAGGATCCGGACTACGCGTGGAGCTGGGCCCGCGGCCGGTCGGGCTGACCCGACTCGGGAGCGCACTTGCCCCGCGGCGCCGATACTCTGTGCTGCGTAACTTGATGCCTGCACGCGTGGATACGCTTCCGTGCAACGTGAATACAACCCGGGATCCTTAACGGCTGCGCGATGGCGCGACAGCGGCAAAAGGGCTACCGGCGAGCGGGTGGAGAAGCGAACGAGATGGAATCTGGCCTGCGTCTCTATGACACTGCCGCCCGCACGGTGCGCGAGTTCTCGCCGCTCATACCCGGCCGGGTCTCGCTGTACCTGTGTGGCGCCACGGTGCAGGCCGCGCCGCATATCGGCCATCTGCGTTCCGGGATTAGCTTCGACATTCTGGTGCGATGGCTGCGCGCGCGCGGGTACGAGGTCATCTTCTGCCGGAACGTGACCGACATCGACGACAAGATCCTCGAGGTCGCGCGCCGCGATGGCATGCCATGGTGGGTGGTTGCGGAGCGAAATCAGCGAGCCTTCAACGACGCGTACGACGTGCTCGGCTGCCTGCGGCCCGATGTTGAGCCGCGGGCGACCGGCCACGTCCCGCAGATGGTCACGCTGATGCGCAGGCTCTTCGAGCGCGGGCACGCCTACGCTGCCGGCGGAAGCGTGTTCTTCGACGTGCGCTCCTACCCCGAATATGGCAGCCTGTCCGGCCAGCGGCTCGAGCACATGCGGGCCGCGGGCGACACCGAGAGCGTGGAGGCAAAACGCGATCCGCGGGACTTTGTCCTGTGGAAGGGTGCCAAGCCTGGTGAGCCCGCCTGGGAAACGCCGTGGGGACCCGGTCGGCCCGGCTGGCATCTGGAGTGCTCGGCCATGGCCACCGCCTACCTCGGTGATACCTTCGACATCCACGGCGGCGGCCTGGACCTCGTGTTCCCGCACCATGAGAACGAGATCGCCCAGTCGCGGGGGGCCGGAGACGGCTTCGCACGCTACTGGCTGCACAACGGCCTGCTCGGCTTGTCCGGGGAGAAAATGAGCAAGTCGCTGGGGAACTCGCTCGCCATCGGCGCGGTGCTCCAACGAGTGCGGCCGGCCGAGTTGCGCTACTACCTGGGCCAGGCGCACTACCGCTCGATACTCGAGTACTCTCCCGACTCCCTGGCCGAGGCCGCAGCCGCGTACCGGCGGATCGAGGGCTTCGTGACCCGCGCCGCTGAGGTCGCGCCACCCGAGATGGATGACACGAAGGCGCTGCCGCCAGCCTTCGCGGCCGCGCTCGACGACGACCTCGGCGTGCCGCAGGCGCTCGCGGTCGTGCATGACGCGGTCCGTGCGGGAAACAATGCGCTCGCCGCGGGCGACGCAGCCGCAACGGGCAAGCAGCTCAGCGCGGTCCGGACGATGCTCGGCGTGCTGGGCATGGACCCCCTCAGCGAGCCGTGGGCGGCAGCGGTGCCGTCAGGTACGGCTGGTGATCTCCTGGGTGTGGTCGAGGCGCTGGTGCGCGTGGCGCTCGAGGAACGGGCCGCTGCCCGCGCCAGAAAGGACTACGCGGCGGCCGACGCCATCCGCGACCGGCTCCGTGAGGCCGGCGTGGTCGTGGAGGACAGGCCGGACGGCGCGCGGTGGGAACTTAAGAAATGACCTCCGATCCGCGGCGCAAAGGAACCGGCGGCCACGGCAGGCGGCGGTTGCAGGGCAAGGGGCCGACGCCGCCCGCGCATATGCGTCCTGGGCATCCAGCCGCGAGGCGCGCCGCCGGGCGGAAGAGAGCCGCGGGGACACGCGATGACACGGCCCAGAGCACCGAGGCGGCTTCCGGCGGTGGCGTGGGCAGCGGCAGCCGTTATGGACAAGCAAAGGTAGTACCTGGCGCGGGGCGGGGCAGCGCCGACGGGCCCGAGGTGGTGGCGGGGCGCAACGCGGTCGTGGAGTCGCTGCGCGCGGCCGCGCCGGCTACGGCGCTGTACCTGGCGGGGCGGATGGACACCGACGAGCGGGTCACCGAGGCCGTGCGGCTCGCGGGAGACGCGGGCGTGGCGGTGCTCGAGGCCAGCCGGGCCGAACTGGACCGGCTGACCGGCGGTGCGTCGCACCAGGGCGTGGCGCTGCGCGTGCCGCCATACTCCTACGCCCATCCTGCCGATCTAACGGTCCGTGCTGCGGGGGCGGCTCCGCTGATCGTGGCGCTCGACGGGGTGACGGACCCCAGAAATCTCGGGGCCGTCGCTCGCTCGGCTGCCGCCTTCGGCGCGCACGGCCTCGTCATTCCGGCTCGGCGCTCGGCGGGGGTCACGGCGGCAGCCTGGAAGACCTCGGCGGGCGCGCTGGCGCACCTGCCGGTCGCGCGGGCAGCCAACCTCGTACGGGCGCTCGAGGACTACAAGCAGGCAGGGTTGTTCATCGCGGGGCTGGACGCCGGCGGCCCCACCGACGTCGCGGATCTCGAGCTCGCGAGTGACCCACTGGTGCTGGTCGTCGGATCGGAAGGCCGCGGGCTGTCGCGGCTGGCCGCACAGCGGTGCGATCTTGTCGTGCGGATCCCGGTCCGGACCGAGTCGCTGAACGCGGGCGTCGCCGCCGGAATCGCTCTCTACGAGGTAGCGCGAAGCGAGCGCCCGGACAGCGAAGTCGGTACGCTTCGTGCGCGGGCGCCAAAAGGGTGGCGTCGCGGGGCGTTAGCTCAACTGGCAGAGCAGCGGGCTTTTAACCCGTTGGTTCAGGGTTCGATCCCCTGGCGCCCCACCAGGAGGTCTTCACACTTCACCAGCATGCATGCTCACATTTGGGTCTGACATTTTGCTGTCAGTCCCTCAGCCTCGATGATCTTGTCGTGCGGGCTGCCGGGCTGTCGCGGGGCAGGCATTGTCGGTGCCGGTTAACAGGTGTGAGCGTGCGCCGTGCTGGCGGGCGGGCTTGCTGCGGTTGGTGCGTTGCCGTGACGGCGCTGGCGGTGCTGGTGGTTATGGCCCGTTGGCGAGCTGGGCGAGGCTGGTGCGGCGCCGTTTGCGGGTGCGGGGCGGCAGGCTGGGAGCGACGCGGCGGGCGTTGTCTTGCTGCCGGGCGTGCCAGGCGGCGAGGATGCGCTGGTTACGGACTGCCAGCAGGCAGGTGATCCACAGGGTGAGCGGGGCCAGGCCCATGAGGCGGCACCAGCCGCGGGCGATGCTGGTGGTGGCGGTGTCCTTGATGGTGGCGTTGACGCGCTCGGCGGCGGTGCGCCGCTGGTAGGACCGCCGCCATTGCGGCGAGGGGTAGTCGTGCTTTTGGCGGGTCTTGGCCGCGATCTCGGGCGGGACAGTGATGGTCTGCTGAGTGCAGCAGGCGGGCGGGTGCTCGGGCGGGGTGAGGATCTCGGGCCGGTCCCGGGTCAGCGTCATCGAGGCCGGGCGGAGCGGGCAGCGGATCTTGCCCATCGCAGCCGGGCATATCACGCGGTGGTAGCCGTCGGCGTCGTCGGCGGCATGCCGGCCGAGCTTGTGCCGGGCGAGTTCGGTGGCCTGCTGGTCGTGCGCGGCGACCTGCTCGCCGGAGGCTCCGGGCGGCGGGGGCGCGAGTTCCAGCAGTGTGCGGGGTGTCTGCGGGCAGTACAGGTTTCCGTTGGCGATGACGGCTCCGTGGTGGGTGCCCTTGGGGCCGCGGTCGTGAGGGTGCAGGTCCTGAATCAGCTGGGCGCCGGCGTTGCGGAGCGGGATGGCCCAGGCTTGGGCGTCGCGGTGGGCGTAGCCGGAGTCGTCGATGATGTCGCCGAGCGGGATGCCGTTGCCGGTCATGCGCAGGAGTGTGGCGGCGAGCTGCCGGACGGGGTCGTGGTCGCAGCCGGCCAGGGTGATGCGGCGGGCTAGTTCGGGGACGGCGGGGCCGTCTTCCTCGCGCGTCATGACGGCAGCTGACAAGAAGTAGCCGAAGAACATCTCGCCCTTGGGGCCGGGGAGGTTGGAGTTGCGGTGTCCCCAGGAGGCTTCGGGATCGGCGCACTCGGTAGCGCCGTGGCGGGGCGGCCGGGACCAGGTCTCGACGTCGGTCCAGTCCGCGGCCAGCGCCGTGCTGGCGTTCTTGTGCACAGCGGGGATGCTGGCCTCCAGCAGCCGGTCGCAGGATGCCTGCAGGTTGCCGGAGGGCGCGCCGTCCGGGCTGTCCTTGCTGAGCGCCTTTGCGATCAGCCGGCAGGTGTGCTCGACCTGCCGGTAGGTGAGCTGGTGCGGCCGGCCGTGCCAGTCCTGGGTGACGCCGAGCTGCACCTGGTCGGCCTCGGGCAGGCTGGTGAGGGCGGCGTGCACGCGGGTCAGGTGCGCGGGCCGGCCATCGGCCACCGTCAGCATCATCCCGGTCAGCAAGGTGCGGGCGGTCAGCTGGCGGCCGCGGACGCCGTGCGGGAGCAGGTCCTCGATCGCCCCGGCGATGCCGGAGGCGTCGATGATGTCCTCGATCACCGCCAGCGGGACGCTCACGTCGCGCTGCCGCCCAGCAGCGCGACGGCCTGCTCCTCGCTGCCGGGGTTCAGGCCGGCGGTAATGTCGCCGAGCCGCTGGCAGCAGCTGATCCCGGCGGCGTGCAGGAACGTGGCCAGCCCGGTCAGCTGCGCGGCATCGGCCAGCCAGGTGGCCCGCAGCCGGGAGGTATCCAGAGCCGGCAGTCCGGCGCCGCCGGCCAGTGACCGGGTCAGCGGGTTACTGATGTTGTGCCGTCCGGGGCTGGTGCCGCCGGTGAGCAGCCCGCCGCCGGCGAAGTCCGCCGCGGCAAGCAAGCGGTCGTGGTAGCGGGCCAGCACCGGCACCGCCCGCGGCGCGCGGCCGCCGCGGACAGTCACGATGACACCGCCGGAGCGCCGGCAGATGTCGGTGCCGCGCACCTCGCGCAGGTCGGAGCGGATCAGTCCGGCCCCGGCCCCGAGGCAGACCAGCGCTGCGCCGCGTATCCGCCGCGCCGCCGTGGGCTGGGCATCCGCCAGCGCCAGGAAGCCGCTGATCTGCTCCGGCGTGTACGGGGCCTTGGCGCGCTCGCGGGGCAGCGGCGCGTCCGCCGGTACCAGGTGCGGCACCACCGCGCGGCCCAGAAACCGCAGGTTCGTGCGCAGCGTCCGGCGGGCCGGCCCCGACAGCCCCGGCGCGTGCGCGGCGAACCGCTCGATCACCGACGGGTGCAGCAGCACCTGCGGTGCCGGCTCCAGGCCGAGCCCGGTGCCGTAGCAGGCGAGCTTTCCCGCCGCCCACAGCAGGTTCTTCGCCCGGTCCCGCCCGGCCGGCGCGGCCTGCGACACGACCTGCCGGGCGAACGCGGCCACCTGCGGCGGCGCTGATGCCGGGCGCCAGGCGGCGATGTAGCCGGCCACCTCCGCGTTCATACAGTAATTTATACTGAAAGACACTGCCGGGATCACGGACCCCGCGTGCCACCATGGAGAACGTGTCGCCCACCACACGCCAGCAGGACCGCGCCGCGCGCATCGCCGCCGAGCTCGCCAGCCTCGGCCTCGCCCTGCCCGGCACCCTCACCCACCGGCACGTCCGCTGCGGCAAGCCCGGCTGCCGCTGCCACGCCGACCCGCCCGTCCTGCACGGCCCCTACTGGCAGTGGACCCGCAAGGTGGCCGGCAAGACCATCACCCGCCTCGTCCCCGACGAGCAGCTCGACGACTACCAGCAATGGCTCGACAACCACCGCAGGCTCCGCGCCCTGGTCGCCGAGCTCGAAGCCCTGACCCTGGCCATCGCCGACGCCGACCCCCGGGGGAAACGCCGACCCGCAGGCTCCGCCCACAACACCCGGCAAACTCCACGCGGTCTCTTTGACCCAGCGTCGCGTTCGAGTGCGGCCTGTCTCAGTCGCCGGTGGCGACGACCCCCGCCTTTTCGATCATCAAGACGGCGCTGCGGACGGGGACGACGGGCCGGTGCAGCATCCCGGCCGGAACCGTGAAGGCCTGCCGAGGCCGAAGCTCAACGGTTTCTGCGCCGTCGAGTTCGATGCGGAACAATCCTTCGAGCACGAAGAAGAACTCGTCCTGCTCGTCGTGCTTATGCCAGTGGAACTCGCCCTGCATTACACCGAGCCGGACGAGAACCTCGCCGACTTGGATCAGCGTCTGGTTGTACCAGGGGTCGTCGGCCTTGTCGATCAATGCCTGGACGTCAATCGTGTCCAGTGCGGTAAACAGCGGTTCGTAGTGAATGGCGTAATCCTGCTGTGGCACATGGCCTCCTTCACGTGTGACCTCTCTGTTGGCACTGCGTGCGTGGCCTGCTTCGGGAGCCAGCGGCCAGGCTCGGCCCGTCGTCGCGTGCCGCGTCACCAGCCACCGCTCAACTGCCCCTTCGCCGCTGCGATGCGGTCCTCGTCGCGCTGATAGAACACCCATTGCTTGATCTTCTTGCTCCGGACAAGCCCGGCCCGGCTGAGCACCTTCAGATGCTCGCCGCAGGTCGGCTGGCTCACCCCGAGCTTGGTGGCGATGAGCAACGAGCAAACGCCGTCCATGACCAGATCCCCGTCGCTCTGCGGCGGGAAATGTGCCTGGGGGTTGCGCAGCCAGTCCAGAATCAGCAGTCTCTTGTCGCTGGCCAGCGCCTTGGCCAGCGCCACGTCAAGCACAATGGAATTATGGCAATTTGCTAACTTCCTGTCTAGCCTTCCGCCCGGAGTCGACGGCGTGGGAGGTGATGTCGCGGTTGTTGGGTAGCACCACTGTTGCGAGGGGGTGTCACCGTGGATGATCTGCCGCGCCTGATCCGGCCCATGATGGCGACGCTGATCCACGACCTGCCCGCTGACCAGGACAGGTACGGGTGGGAGTTGAAATGGGACGGCGTGCGCGCCATTGCCTACATGGGTGAAGGCAGGATCCGCCTGCTGTCCAGAAATGACAAGGATATGACCGCCAGCTACCCGGAGCTACGCAAGCTGGGCGGCATGACCGAGGTGCCAGTCGTGCTGGACGGCGAGATTGTGGCGCTACGTGACGAGCGGCCGAACTTCGCTGCGCTGCAGACGCGCATGCACGTCCGGCAGCCATCACCGCTGCTGATGACCACCGTGCCCGTGCACTACTACGTGTTCGACCTGCTGCACAGCGGCGCCGACTCGCTGCTGAACGAGCCCTACACAGCGCGCCGCAACGCGTTGGCTGACCTCCGGCTCGGTAACGAGCCGGTGCGCACCCCGGAGTGGCATCAAGACAGCGCAGCCGATGTGCTGGCCGCGAGCATCGAACGGGGCCTGGAGGGCGTGGTAGGCAAGCCGCTTACATCGCGGTACTACCCGGGCAAGCGCCGCGAGTGGATCAAGGTCAAGAATGTCCGCCACCAGGAAGTCGTCGTGGCCGGCTGGAAACCCGGCGAAGGTGCCCGTGCCAACATGATCGGCTCCTTGCTGCTCGGCATCCCCGACTCCGCGGGGCGCCTGCGTTACGCCGGGCACGTCGGCACCGGCTTCACCGAGCCAATGCTGCGCGACCTTGCCGAGCGGTTGCGCCCGCTGCACCGAGAGGAGGTCCCTTTCCAAACCCCCGTGCCAGCCCGGCACGCCCGCGGCGCCCGGTGGGTGAAGCCCCAGCTCGTCGGGGAGGTGGCCTTCACCGAGTGGACCGGCGACGGGGTGATGCGCCATCCGTCCTGGCGAGGGCTGCGCCCGGACAAGGAACCGGGCGACGTCACGGTGGAGGACGCACAGTGACCGCGTGCGGCCCATGGTCGCCGCTGGAACTCGCGGAGCATGCGGGCCAGGCTGCCCGGGCAACCGGATGATGGTTGCCCGGGCAGTTCGGGCGGGGCAGTTCGGGCGGCCGATGCCTAGCGGGCGATAGCGGTCAGCCAGCCGGAATTCGCGCTGCCCAGGCCGGTGACGTTGTCCCAGCCCGGATTCACCGTCAGGCTCGAGTCATGGTCGAAGGTCCGTACCGAGTAGACCAGACCCGACGTGCTGTCGACGCCGTTGGCGTAGTCCACGCGCGCGTTGCCGGCGTCGGGCCCGTCACCAGTGACGTCGGTGAAGGCACCACTGTTCGCCGTGGCGTAGATCGTCGGGTTCAGCAGGCCGACACCGTGGCCAGCGCGCTGGAATGAAAGCGCCGTCATGCCAGCGAACAGCGGCGAAGCCAGGCTGGTGCCGCCAATTCTGTACTCGTCGAAATAGACGCCGTCAGGGAAGGTCTGCGTCTCACCGATCAACATCCCGGTCGTCGGGTCGGCGTCCATTCCCACGTCAGGGACCTGACGTGCCCCGGCCGGGGCGATCCCTGCCTGATAGCTCGGCTGGCTGAAGATCGTCGAGGCACCACCGCCGGCTCCGTACAGGAAGGAGGTCGAAAGCGTCCACGACGTTCCGTCGGAGGAAAGGGCATACCTCTGCGTGCCCCAACCGGTTTGCCAGGCGAGTGCGCCACCCGAGTTGATCGCCGTTGTGGTCCCGCCGACGGCCGTCACGTACGGGTCGGATGCCGGGTAGTCGGCCTGCCTCGTCCCCGTATTCGCGACCTCGTCACCCTCGTCGCCGGAAGAGAAAGCGTAGCTGATTCCCTCGGTCGCGCCCTGCAGGAACGCCTGCTCCAATGCGGCGATGAGCGTGGAGCTTGTGCCCACCTCGAGCCCGCCCCACGAGTTGGAGACGATCTGCGCGACGCCCTCGTCGTTAACCCGAGCGAACGTGTCGAGGAAGTCGCTGTCGAAGCAACTGGTCGACGCGTAGTAGCGGATTTTCGCGCCCTGGGCCATCGCGTGCACGGCCTCGACGTCGAGAGTTTCTTCGCCGTACCAGCCCGATGCGCCACATGTCCGCTGGCGGGTGAAGTGCGACGGCAGCCTCTGCGTCAGCTGGCCATTGGCATACGGAGCGTCGCCGTGCCGGCTGGCGTAGGTGCTCGCGTCGCTTGCGATCGTGGGTGCGGCGTAGGCGTCGGTGATCGCCACTGTGACGCCGGCACCGGTGAGCGTCGTCGAGCCCTCGTAGGCGGACCGGAATTGCGAGCCGACGTAGCCACATGGCGCGTAGGGCAGGGTCGCCCCATTAAACTGCGGCAGCGTCGTCGCGGACTTCTCGCCGTAGAAGGCTGAGCATGGTGGCGCGTTGCGGAAGCCGGCCGGCGGCGGTGCCGGCGAAGTGCCCTGCGCGGGGTGCACGACGCTCGGCGTGGTGTCGACGCCGGTGACGGCGAGCACGGACGAGGCGAGTGCGGCGGGTACGGTGAGCTGGCTGCTTGGTGCCTGAACGCTCAGCCCGTCGTGGCGGTAGCGGTTGATCTTGGTGCCAAAAGCCCGCTCTGCCGCGGTAGCGGTGCCGCTGACCGAGATGTAGCGGTTGTGGGCCGCGACGCTGACGACACGGAACCCGGCGCCGGTGAGCCACTGCCTCACCTGCGCCACCGTCGCCGACCGCGTTCCGAACCTCTCGAAGTACTGCTGTGGCGTGAGGAACTTCCCGTACTCTGCGTTGCCCGGAGTGGACACGGCAAGGGCTTCATCCTGAAGCGCCGCCATGCCACCGTTCGGTGCGAGGTAGACGCGGGCGCTGACACGTGCCGACGCTGGCGCTGCACCAAGATCACGGGCGTGTGCCAGCCATGAGGGCTTGCTGTGCGGAATGGCCCTGCCCGGCGGCGAGCCCATCGCTAAGGCCGGCGTCGTCGCGGCAGCGGTCGCCAGCGCGGGCGCCGTGACGAGCGCGGCCGTGGCGGCGAGCCCTATCACGCGGCGACGACCAGCGAAAAGCTTGCTCAGCATCAAGCCTCCTAGCTATGACCGCTGAGATCTCGTTTGGTCTTGGACAACCCCCGCAATCGTTCTCGCTCGCAGGGAATTGTGCGGAACGCTACACGAATGCCCAAGTTGGCAGCAATATCCCCGGGAAACCTGATGGACGGCCCTGAAAGCGAGAAAAGCCGGGCTGTGAGTTGCACGTGATCGGGCAGGCGGCACGGGCGCGACACGTCGAACGCCTGTGCGATCGCCTCCTCGAAGTCGATCATCCGGATCTGTAGGGTCACCGAGTGTGCACGAGCTGACCTGTCTGGAGATCTGCGCCGGCGCGGGGGCCAGTCGCTCGGTTTGAAGCAGGCCGGGTTCACCCGTGATCGTCGCTCAGCCGGTCGCTTGGCCTGCCCACCAGATCGTGACGACCTCACGGCCGGACGACCCAAAGTCCGCAGGCCGGCTGGGGTCAGCTCCGAGCTCGCACAGCGCTGCCGCGAGCTCACCGGCCTGTTCGGCCGGCAGGCACAGCCGACGCCGGGTCACATCCACCATTTCGGCGAAACTCGCGTACTCGGCGGTGGCAGGCCGGGTCCAGGTCTCGGCACGCGGGGCAAGCCCGAGACCGGCCAGGATGGCGAGCAGGTCGTGGCCGGTCGGACACTCGGGGCGGCGCAGGCCGTGAAAGCGCCGCCAGAGCGGGTTGAGCGCCGACAGCGGATGGCGCGAGGTCACCTCGATCACCACCCGACGGCGGGCAAGCTTAGTGAGAGCGGCGACGAATGGCTCGGCCTCGGCGACGTTGTAGAGGACATGATGGCAGGTGACCACGTCGGCGACCTGGACCTCCTCCGCCACGTGCGGCCAGCTGCCGGCCACGGCATGGACGTCGGCACCCAGCGTGACGCCGCTGGCCGCCAGCAGGCGCAGCAATTCCCCGTCGATATCCACGGCCGTGATACGGGTGGCGCGTGGCGCGAGCGGCAGGCAGGCCGCGCCCGCCCCCGCGCCAACGTCAAGAACCTCGCCGGACGGCTGCAGGGCCTCCCATCCCCGCTCGAACGAGGGCCCGAACGGCTGCCGCACGTGGCGCTCCGCCCGCCGTGCGAAGACCTGCGTGGGCAGCACCCACGGCGACTCACTGACCCGCGAGGTGATTTCCTCGGGGATCGCCCAGGAGGCCAGGTCGCTGCGCCAGCGGTCCAAGAGTTCATGAACCGGCTCGGCTGTCATAGCGGGCCAGCTGCGCCGATGCGGCGCGCGTCAGCGGGAGCGGTGCCTTGGGTGGCGCCGTCCACGGAGTTTCCCGTGTGCGTGAACATCCCGCCGATACGTTGCAGCATGGGCGTGATCACCCAGTAGTACACCCACGTGCCGCGGCGCTCGGATTCGATCAGACCTGCCTCCCTTAGCACCTTGAGGTGATGCGAGATAGTTGGCCCGGTGACGTCAAAAGAGCCGGTCAGCTCGCACACGCACACCTCATCGCCGGCCCGCGAGGCGATCATAGAAAGCAGCCGGAGCCGCACCGGGTCAGCTAGGGCCTTGAAGATGCCCGCAAGGTCTGCTGCCTCGCCGACACTGAGCGCCTCGGTGAGCGGCGGGCAACATACCGCCATCGGTTCGCGCGATGATCCCTTGACTACCACGATCCTATATTGACACAGATCTAATTAGATGCCAATCTAAAGAATATTGCTTCGATAGCTGTCAATACAGCCTCGGAAGTGGATCTTTAGGAGTGGATCTTATGAGCCAGCGGACAGAAAACCACGAGAAGGCCGAGCTGAGGAACCGGGTTCGCGCACGGTACGCCGCTGCGGCGGAGTATGTGACGACCAAGCAGGGCGGCAGTTGTGGCGACGGATGCTGCGGCGCCGCCGGGAATGACGCCCTTGCGGATGGCGACGCCGAGTCCGCCGGCTCAGGTGCAGGCGCCTACAGCGGGGCCGAGCACGACGTACTTCCCGCGCAAGCGGTCCAGGCCAGCCTGGGTTGCGGGAACCCCCTTGCGGTCGCGGATCTGAACGAGGGCGAGACCGTACTCGACCTGGGATCGGGCGGCGGGATCGACGTTTTGCTGTCGGCCCGCAGGGTCGGCCCGTCGGGCATGGCCTATGGGCTCGACATGACCGATGAGATGCTGTCGCTGGCCCGGGCTAACGCCGCCCGGGCCGGTGCCGCCAATGTCACGTTCCTCAAGGGGCAGATCGAGGCCATCCCACTGCCAGACGGCGCGATCGACGTGATCATTTCCAACTGCGTCATCAACCTGTCGGTTGACAAGCCCGCGGTTTTCGCCGAGGCGTTCCGGGTGCTCAGGCTGGGTGGCCGCCTCGGCGTCACGGACATCGTGGCCGAGGACCAGATCACTCCGGCCGAGCGTGCCGAGCGCGGCTCGTACGTAGGCTGCATCGCGGGCGCGCTGTCGATTTCTGAGTACCGTGACGGCCTAGCCGCGGCCGGCTTCACCGGTATCGAAGTCACTCCGACACATGGAGTCGCGGATGGGATGCACTCAGCGATCATCCGGGCGGTCAAAGTCCCCAACGCGCCAACGAGGGCGCCGGTGCGGGGCATCCGGCGAGCTTGATCCATTACGTCGGAGACTATTCAGCACCCGCAGCTGAATAGTCTCCGGCGTAAGGGATCATGGGCCATGGTGACCGTGCTGGTGGGCATGACCGGCGTCATCCGTGTTGCTGGTGCTATCAAAAGGGCTGGCGTGGTTCGCTTGGCCCGCGTCATGGCTGCCATGGTCGTGAGCTTGAGGGGCGGCGCTGGGCTCGCCGCCCATCATCTTCAGCATCGGGACGCCGCCGGTGCGGGCAAACCAAAAGGCCAGCGTCGCGGCGAGGGCAAGAAACGCGATGTTGAGCCATGTTGTGTAGTTCCATGTGATCCCGCCTTCCACGATCGTTGCGGAACCGCGGGACGGAACCAGGCCCAGGCCGCCAAACACTAGCTCGATGATGTAGCCAGCCGCGACCATCGCGGCGTAGAACGTGCCGAAAAGGAACAACGCCATCCGGGTGCCGTAGTACTTACGGTAAATGGCCAAGATCGGCAAGATGATCAGGTCGGCGAAGATGAACGCGATCACCCCGCCGAAGCTGATGCCTCCGTTCCACAACACCGCCGCGAGCGGCACGTTGCCGATCGAGCAGACGAAGCTCAGCACGCTCACCAAAGGGCCAATCAGCGGGCCCCACACCTTGTCCAGGATCGGATGGCTGGTCAAGAAGAAGTGCTGCCAGAAGCTCTCCGGTACCCATGCGGCGATGGCTCCGGCGATCAGCAGCCCAACAACGATGTCCCGCCAGATGGCCGCGATCTCCATGACAAAGATGTGAGACACGGCGGTAAGGCCGCGAGCGGAAGCCAGCCGACGCCAGAAGGAACCGGATCCACCCACGGACATGTCCATGGCGGCGTGGCCCTCCATCGAGCCGGCGACCCCACGCTCGGCCTGCTCCCGAGCCGACTGCAACAGCTTGTCCCGCAGGAGCACGCGGAACATCAGCGCGAGCAGCACGATCATTATCGGCCCGCCCGCGAACTCGGCCGCGGTGAACTGCCAGCCCATCAGCAGGGCAAGGATCACGCCTAGCTCGATAACCAGGTTGGTAGAAGCGATCTCGAAGGCCATGGCCGCCGCGAAGGCCGCGCCCTTGCGGAACAACGACCGGGCGAGCGCGACCGCCGCATAAGAGCACGAGGACGACGCCGCGCCGAGCCCGGTCGCGAGTGCCAGCGACCGGGCCGTGTCGTCACCAAGGAAACGAAGCACCGTCGAGCGCTGTACGACGGCCTGCACGACCGCCGACAGAGTAAAGCCAAGAATGAGCGCCCAGGTGATCTCCCACGTCATCGACCCCGCGATGGACAGGGCGTGACCAATCGCATCCAGCAGGCGCATGCTGCTCCCTCAGTCGTCGGCTCCGGCCAACCATATACCTCCATGGGGTATACGTTCAAACGGCGTCGGGGCCGTGCCCTGATGGTGCGTCACCTTCAGGAGGGCGCCAGCGACCGGGCCGCGTGGCGATCCGTTGCCCGATGGCGTCGCCGCGATCGGGAGTGCGCCGGGCAGCGGCGGCCGTTCGGGCGCAGGCTGGAGCTAGCCGTCACGGCCCGGACCGCCGGGCCGTGAGGGTGCCTTACGCGGCGAACCCGCTACCGCTTTTCGCCCACGAGTACGGTGAGGTCGATGAGTCGGCTGCTGTAACCCCATTCGTTGTCGTACCAGCCGAAAATCTTGATCAGTTCGCCGTTGGCCTCGGTCAGCGGCGCGTCGAAGACGCACGACGCCGGGTCGCCAACGATGTCACGCGACACGATGGGTTCTGTGCTGTAACGCAGGATGCCGTTCAGCTCTGTGGCCGCCGCCTTGGCGAACGCCTCATTCACCTCGTCCACGGTCACCGGGCGGGCCAGGACGGCCGCCAGGTCGGTCAGTGACCCGTCCTCCACTGGGACGCGGACGGCGATCCCGTCGAGGCGCCCGGCCAGTTCCGGGATCACCACTCCCGCCGTCCGGGCGGCCCCCGTGCTTGTCGGAACGATGCTGGCAGCGGCCGATCGCGCCCGGCGCAGGTCCTTGTGCGGGCCGTCAAGCAGCATCTGGTCGCCCGTGTAGGCGTGGATCGTTGTCATGAAGCCCTTGACCAACCCGAATGCGTCATTCACGACTTTGGCCATGGGGACCACGCAGTTGGTCGTGCAGGAGGCGTTGGAGATCACGTCGTGGCACTGCGGGTCATAGGCGCTGTCGTTTACGCCCATCACCACGGTGAGGTCCGCATTCTTGCCGGGTGCCGAGATCACCACCTTGCGCGCGCCTGCCTTAAGGTGCCCAGCGGCGTCGTCCCGGCCGCGGAACTTGCCGGTCGACTCCACGACCACGTCGACGCCGTACTTCCCCCAGTCGAGGTCAGCCGGGCTGCGGGTGGAAAGCACCGCGACGGGCGTGCCGTCGATGAGGATGGTGCTGTCCGCGGCCCGCACCTCGCGGCGGAGCCGGCCGTAGGTGGAGTCGAAGGCAAGCAGATGGGCGAGCGTACGCGCGTCGGTCACGTCGTTGACCGCCACGACCTCGATGTCGTCGCGATCGAGCGTGCCGCGCAGAAACGTGCGGCCGACGCGGCCGAAGCCGTTGATTCCGACCCGGGTAGTCATGGTTTCCCCTTCAGGCGGGTTGTCAGATTTGTTCCGGTTTCATTTCGATGGCACCGCACGGGCACTCGGATACGCAGATGCCACATCCTTTGCAGTAGTCGCAGTCGATGCAGTACCGGTTGCCCGGTCCGAGCTTCATAGGGTGCTGTGGCTCACTGCCTAGGGTGCGTTTGTCGCCCCTGCGCGGGCGAGAGGCATTGGGTACCGGCCACGTGGGCCGTTGGTCCCGCACGGCGCCCGGTACTACAGTCCGGGTTTGTGATCTAGCGCCGGGATGATCATGGTACGCCCCGGCGTGTCGCGGCCGGCGCGAGACGGCCACCTGATGATCATGAGCTGTGACACAACAAGATCAGCAGGTGGCCGCTGCGGCCATGGTAGAGGACCGAACGTGGCTGGGGAAGCTGCACGGCGAGCTGTGCGCGCTGATCGCCCCGGTGTTCGCGCAGGCCAGGTCGCGTTTCACGGCGTTCGCCTACATCGGCGCGCTGCTGGCCGCACCCGGGGACCGCAAGTCGTGCTGGCAGCTGGGCGAGCAGGCCGGGCACGCCACGCCGCGGCGGATGCAGGCGCTGCTGGCCGAGTACGCCTGGGATTGGCGGGCCGCGCTGGCGCGGCTGCGGCGCTTCATCCTCGCCCGCCTTGCTGATCCCGGGGCGATCCTGGTGCTGGATGAGACCGCGGAGCTGAAGAAGGGCACGATGACGGCCGGGGTGGCCCGCCAGCACGCCGGGATCACCGGGCAGGTGGAGAACTGCCAGACCGTCGTGTTCCTCGCCTACGTCACCGCCCGCGCCCACGCGCTGTTCGGCTTCCGGCTCTACCTGCCGGAACACTGGTGCCGGGATCGGAAGCGGCGTCAGCGCGCGCAAGTCCCTGACAGTGTGGAGTTCGCCACCAAGACCGAGCTGGGCACCGCGATGGTCACCGGTGCGCTCGCCGCGGGTAGGCCATTCGGCTGGGTGGCCGGCGATGAGGTGCACGGGCGCAGCTCGAAGCTGCGGGCCGCCTGCGAGGACGCCGGGAAGGGATACGTGTTCACGGTCCCGGTCAACTTCACGGTCACAGTCCCGTCCGGCCGCAGGGCGGCCGTCTGCGCCCTGGCCAGGCTGGTGCCCGCCACGGCGTGGGAGACCCGCTCGTGCGGGCGCGGCTGTAAGGGCCACCGCGACTATGAGTGGGCGATGGCCGCGACCTCCTCTCCCGGCCACTGGGTGCTGATCCGCCGCACGATCACCGACCCTGATGACCTCGCGTTCTTCTACTGCCACGCCCCCGGAATGGTGTCCCCGTCCATCCTGATCAAGGTCGCCGGGAAGCGCTGGCCGGTGGAGGAGTGCTTCCAGCAGGGGAACGGGCAGGCCGGCCTCGACCAGCACCAGGTCCGGCTCTGGCACTCCTTCCACCGGCACACCGTGCTGTCGATGTGCGCGCTCGCGCTGCTCGCCGTCGCCACCGCCCGGCCAGAAGCGGCCGCCCCGTTAGCAGACCCGCGGGCCGCAACCGCAGCCGCCATCATGACCAGCACAGCCGCCCGGTTTCCCTGGCACTGGCGCGACACCGGAGCGCTCCCAGCAGGCCCCCACGCCGGACCACCCGGCGACATCGCCATGGTCAAAGTCAGCGTGCCCGGGGCCCGGCGCCTCCCCCACCTAGTCACGGCTCCCTTGCGGCACGCCGGGCAGGCCTTCCACCATCGCTGGTCACGATGGCGGCGGCAACACCAAGCCCGCGCCCGGTACCACCACTACCAGGCACAACTCCGGGCCGCCCCCGTGACCAAATGATCAGATCACAAACTCGGGGCTTGCAGTGGCGGGCTACGGCGGGCGCGGCCCGGGACAGCCCCGCGGCGCGCCCGCCCAGCGCTTGCCGATCAGGGGCCGTTGCGGGGGCGAGCGAGGGCTGCCACAATCGCCCCCGTGCTGACCATAGGAGTCGTGGCGCTGGGCGTCACCGACGTGCGGCGGGCCGCACAATTCTGGCGCCAGGCGCTGGGCTACCAACTGCGCGAGGACGGATTCGGCGGCTGGGCGACAGTGCTCACCCCGCCCGGCAGCCCCGGAACCAAGATCGCGCTGCAGCGCAGCCAGACGCCACCGCAGGAGCACCCGCGCCTGCACCTGGACCTGCACGTGGCCGATGCCGCCGAGCAAGCGGCCGAGGCGGAGCGCCTTGTGTCGCTTGGAGCCGAACGGGTCGACTGGGACAGCTATCCGGACGACCCGGACTTCGTCGTGCTGGCAGATCCTGACGGCAACCGTTTCTGCATCGTCGACCTCAGCCACGAGCACGGCTGAGTGACCCCCGCGCAGGCACGCGCGGTCAGGCAGCCCCCGGGCCTCCCGACGTGGCAGGACAGTCATTCTGCCCACAGGACCGCCCGCCACGCAGGCCCGCCGCTCCCCACGCTGGCCGCCACGCCCATGCGGCACGCCGCGCAGATCTTCCGTCAGGGCTGGTCGCGCCGACGGCGACGCCGCCAGCCCGCGCCCGCTACCACCCTTACCAGGCACAACTCCCGGGCAGCCACAGCATGATCAAATGAGAAGATCACAAACCCGGACTGTAGTACCGGTCCCACCTTGGCGTCCCTACAAAGGCGGACAGATCCGGTGCCCGGTGACGCTTGCCGTGCTGATGCGGACGAGGTGGTCCTTGCCGTCCTGTGCCCAGTGCTCGCGGACGAGGCCGGACAGGCGCGCTACCTCGTTTGGTTTGGCGACATCGAAAGACTCGCCCACGATGGTCACTGACCATCCCGTGCCCGCCGCCGCGTCATACTCATCGGCCTCGAAAGCCACGACCGCACGCTCGATCGCTTTCGCGAGGCGGGACGCTTCGTTGACGCGGATGACGACCGTTTCGCCGTCCAGGAAGAAGTCCACCGGTTCCACCGCGGGCAGCGCCTGGCGGGAGTAGACGATCCGCCCAACATGCGCGCTCGCGAGCAGCCGTAGGCATTCACGCCGCGGAAGTACCTCGCCATCGGCCGGTTCGTTTCGCACGTCGAAAGCCTGCTTCGGCCCGAGCGAATTCCGATAGGGCTGAACGTCCCGGCATGGTGTTTCCACCTGGCGGAGAAAGCCGATCTGGTACGGCAGGTGATCAGTCATGGACATGGCCACGAATGACGACGACCGGGCAACGGGCGTGATGTACGCAGTGCGTCCCGACCGAACCAAGGAGCGCGCCGGTGAATCCACCGTGCCCTCGGCTGCCCACGACGAGCAGGTCTGCGCCCTCGGCGGCATCGATAAGCACCTGAGCAGGATTTCCTTGCACGACCCTGGACCGAATCCGGACATCGCTCACCGGGTCGACTACCTTGTTGATCACATCGACGATCGTTTTCTCCGCCAGCTCGGCGAAGTTGGTGCCACCGTCATCCATGGACCCCGGTGCCCATCCGTAGAGGCCGAAGGTCACCGGATACTGCCACGCGATCAGAGCATCCACAGTCGCGCTGGTAAGCTCGGCCTGCCGTACGGCCCAGCGCAGCGCCGTCCGTGAGGACGGCGACCCATCGACCCCAACGACGATGGGCGGAGTCTCATCATCCCCTTGTGCGGCCATCGTCTCGCACCTCGATCTCACGCTAGGACAAAGCGTCGCGATTGCAGCGTCGCTCTGGGCCACACAAAGGCTTAGAGGCCTTCTGCCCCGCCAGACGGGACCTTCGCCTCAGGCTCAGATTGAGGTCACGGCATCCCCATGACTGCCGCATGCGCGGTTATGGTGGATCTGCCAGGGCAGTTACAAGCCGCATCTCCGAGGCCCGCACAGATCCGAGGCCCGCACCGATCCGAGGCCCGCACAAACAGGAGGACGAGTGCAGTATCGCGTCTCGAGGGTTCTCGCCGGGCCCATCCTGCACGTGCTGTGGCGGCCAACGATCACCGGGTCGGACAATGTGCCGGCGCGTGGTGGCGCCATTCTGGCATCGAACCACCTGTCAATCATTGATTCGTTTTTCCTTCCTCTCATGCTGGACCGGCCCGTGACCTTCGCGGCTAAGTCCGAGTACTTCACGGGTACGCGCCTCGTTGACCGGGCGGCTGCCCTCTATTTGCGCCGTACCAACCAGCTCGCGGTCGACAGGTCCAGTACGCGCGCCGCGCGCGGCATGCTGGAAGCCGCCCTCGACCTGCTGCGTCGCGGTGAACTTTTCGGAATTTACCCGGAGGGAACCCGATCGCCCGACGGGAAGCTGTACCGCGGCAGGACGGGTGTTGGCTGGCTCGCCCTCACCTCGGGACTACCGGTGATCCCGATCGCAATGATCGGCACGGATCATGTGCTACCACCGGGAAGGGTCACACCACGGCTCGGTCTGATCGAGGTTCGCGTCGGTAAGCCCATGACGTTCGAACAGCACGGTGGTATGGGTGCGCCGGCCAAGGCGCGCCGGGCTGTCACCGATGATGTAATGCGGGCAATCGGCGAGCTCTCCGGGCAAGAGGTCGCGCCGATTTATGCCTCCACACGCAAGGAGCAGCTCGCTGCCGCGAAGCGCCGCATGGCGCGAGGCGCGGCCGGAGCGTGAACCCGTCTCGCGGCGAGCGCGGCCGGAGCGCTTACGGCGAGGAGCGGGATGCCGGGCACGCGAGCCGGATCGGGGTTTCAACAGGCGCTAAAGATGGCGGTCGTCTTCGTCGTCTTCGTCTGGGTAAACCTCTGGGTCTACAGGCAGGATGACCGGGAAGGCCTGGGTCTCGGCTCCGGGCACGGCATGGCTAGGACTCGCGAGACCGGGCTCTTCCGCCGCCGCGGGCTGGGAATACGGGAGCGATCCAGCGGCCCATGACCTGTCGCGGTCGGTACTGGGCCGCAGCCCGCTCGAGACGGCCCGGAAATCCTCTGTCTTCGCGCCAGGATTCCACCCGGACCCATGCCCAGCCGCTTGTTCGCCGCCAGTCGGCGCGCGGAGATCGTCTGGTCGGCGTGGCGCGGCGAAGCCAGCCGCTGCGGGGTGGCCGTCTTCCCCATGTCGCCCCTGGCCCTGCGGGGGAGGCGGCCTGCGGGCCACATCACTCCGGCCGACTGGCCGGCTGGTGGTCGGCGGTGCGGCTGCTGGGCCGACGGCCGGCGGTGCGGCTGCTGGGCCGACGGCCGGCGGTGCGGCGGCTGGGGAGGTCGGCGGTGCGGCGGCTGGCGGGGTCGCGACCGGCAGGGAGCCGGGGGGCCGGTCGGCCTCCAGCGGGCCGAACGCGGATGGACTGGCCTCCGGTGCGCGGGCAGCGGGTGTGCTCGCGGCCGACGGCGGGCCATCAACCGCGGCGCGGTCAGCCGGCGCCGCGCCCCGGGCGTTCATGGCCTCCGGCGTGCCCTCTCCCGTGCGCGACCTCCCGGAGGCTCTATGTGGATCCGTGGCGCCGGGCGAGCCGCCGGTGCTGGCGGGTTCCCTGCCGCCGGCGCCGGGGGGTTCCCTGCCGCCGGAGGGACCGGGGGTTCCGCGAGGCATGGTCGCGCCAAAGTCGGCGGCCGCACCGGAGGGCTCGGCCGCACCGTGGGCCCGGGTACCGTACGGCCAGCTTGGATCGGAGGCTTTCTCCGCCCCGTACCGCCGTGCCGTCCTGGGGGCCACCTCCGAGCTGTAAGGCCTGCCCGTATCCGAAGAACCAGCTACGTCCGAGGACCCGGCTGGGTCCGAGAGCTCGGAATCACTTGGCGGCACGGCACCAACGGGCCTGCTCGCCGGGTCGCGCGGCCCAGACGGCCCCAAGGCACCGGGGTCGTCCCGCCAACGGGCGTCACTTCGCCCGTTCATGCCGCTTTCCTGATGCGTATGGCTCGAAGCGATCCCTGCGCCATTTGTGGCGGACTCGATGACTTCCCAGATCGGCTCGGTTTTCGGCTTCGGGGCCGGCGCCCATGGCGGTCCCTCAGCGGGCGGGGTCGGTGGACCAGACGTGAGATTGGGAAGCTGCCCCAGCGGTGGCCGCTGGGGCTCGCTCGCCGGCGCCTCCCACGGCGGGCTCGCTTCCTGTGGGCTCACCTCAGGGTCGGGGGTTCGCGCGGCCGCCGATCGCGTCGGCTGCGGTGTATAGGGCGGCTGACCGCCATCTTGCCGTCGGCGCCTGCTCAGCTGCAGGGCGAGTGCCAGCGAGAACAGGAGCAAGAGCCCGGCGCCCCCGATGAGCGCGTCACGGATCAATGACGTGCGCCGGCTGATGGTCGTGGGCCCGGCCTGTGATGGTGACCCGGATCGTGTCGCACGGCGGCCCGCTGGCTGAGCCGTCGCATGCGCCGCGGCCTGGATCCGCCCTGCCGCGCTGAGGGCCAGCGCGGCGTCGGCCGTTCCAAATCCCGAGCCGTCAGTCCTGCCGTTGACCGGCTGGTATAGCGTGCCCTGGGTTAGGGCGTGCCGGACTTGTCGCGGCGTCAGACCTGGATACCGCGCGCGGATCAGCGCCGCCATGCCCGCGACCACCGCACTGGCCGCGCTGGTGCTGCTCACAGTGGTGTAGCCGGTACCAGGAGTGGCCGTGATGATGTCCCCACCCGGTGCCGTGAGTGTCACGTAGGAAAGACGGCTGGAAAAGGATGACTTGGTGAAGGTTCTGTCGAAGGCCCCGACCGCGATGACGCCAGGGTATGCCGCCGGGTAACTTACCCGACCCTGCCTGGGACCGTCATCGCCGGCCGGCGCAACGAGCACGGCCCCCTTGGCGAGCGCGTACGACACGGCCGTCCGCTCGGCAGTGGCACCGCCTGCCGCCCCGGCAGCCCCTGGAGTGCCGTCAGCGTAGGCTGCGCCGGGATCAAGAGGAAGATCGATGACCTTCGCACCATGGCGCACGGCGTACCTGATCCCGGCTGCGATCGCCGCCGGAAGTTTGGAAGCCACGGCGGCGTCCGTGCGCAGCGGATCAAGCTCCTCGAGGGCTACCCGAATCGACATGATCTTGACCTTGGGTGCCACGCCCAATATGCCGTCGGCAAACCCCGCGCCATGCCCGTGCCCAGCGATGATCACCGCCATGGCCGTGCCGTGAGTGCCCCAATTGGCGTCGCCGGGCCGGCGTCCCGAAAGGGTGTAGTCGGGACCTGTGGTCACCGATCCAGCCAGGTCGGGCTGGTCGGAGTTGACGCCCGTATCAAGGACGGCCACCGTAACGCCCGCGCCACGACTGGTTGGCCAGGCCTTGGTGACGTGGACTTCCGTTAACCACCACTCGTTGTCGCGAACCTGGTCGGCTAGGCCGGGGGCAGCTACGAGTCCGACGGTGACCGCAGCCGCCGCGGCCACCGCAAGGAGCGGCGACAGTGGATGGCGCGGGACCGTCAGCGACACGACAGCGATGCCTCCCTTTACATGGGCACTTCGGAATTGTGCCACGCTTAGCCCGTTCAGTCCCAGGCTGCGAATTCTGCCCACCATGGATCGCTGGTTGCGGCTCTCGCTGGTTGCGGCTCTCGCTCAGCGAGGCCCTGAGTCGACTGCTCCACGGACCACCCCGTCGCCTACCGCGTGAAGGAGGAACCGAAGCGATCGACATCGGTGGCCGGGCATCAGCGAGTGACGGTTACGCGACGCCGGCTCTTCGCGAACCGTGCTTCTCGAGCAGGCTCTAAGCCGAAGTTACGGGTGGTTTGGCAGCCGAGTGCGGCGCTGACGTGGGGTTTTGCCGGTTCGGGCGGGTGGTTGTCCTGGCTACTTCTTCAAGGTCAGCGGGATGGGGGCGCCGATGAGGTCGAAGGCCTGGCGCTG
>WNGE01000125.1_pt1 | contig 90480 bp, 83 predicted proteins | sample 5400651 | NCBI WGS metagenome assembly WNGE01 (sample SAMN13153370, study PRJNA577476) | soil metagenome | isolation source: 60 cm soil or saprolite under grassland replicate 2 | place: USA:California | collected 2016-06-15 | reverse complement strand
CACCACACGCCTCGTCAGGGCAGGGGCGCCGCACACGTCGAGGACGGCGAGCGAGAGCTCCACTGACAGATCCTCGGGCAGCACCGCCGCGATGGATCGCGCGAAGAGGATGGCGTGGCCTTCGCAGGGGACTTGCTCGGATTGGCCGTCCCAGGCTGCTAGGCCGTCGGTGATCTGGAGGGGGGTCAGGGTTAGGGAGACTAGGGTGGCGATGCGCTGGCCTGGGGTTAGGCCTAGGGGGGACGCTGGGCCTACCTCGTCGACGGTGCCGGTTAGCATTCCGCCGCTGCCGGTTACGGGGTTTTGCATCTTGCCGCGGGTGGTGATGATGTCCAGGACGGCCCGGCGGATCTTGTCGGGGTCGGCGGAGTAAGCCTCGCGGAGCTGGCGGTAGGAGGCGGCGTCCAGGTTCAGTCGGTCCACCCGGATCCGGACCTCGTCGGGGGCGATCGCCGGGCTGGCGTCGAGGCGCCAGGCGGCCTGGGGCAGCACGCCCGGCGGCTCGATCACCCGGTGCAGCCCGAGGGGTGAGGACGACGTGTTCATGGGCTGGTCCCTCCCGCCAGTAAAGCCGACACCCAGGCCGTTCGGGAAAATCTGCGGTTCACTCCGTTTTGTACCGCAGGTTCTTCGGTATCATGCCAGCAACTGGGGAGGAGGCTTTCATGGTCTCGCAGCCGTATGTATACCAGCGACGTGAGCTAGCCGAACCCGACTGGCGCCGGTTCCCCGGCTGGGCCGGGGTGTCCGAAGCCGACTGGGAATCCGCGCAGTGGCAGCGCGCGCACTGTGTCAAGAACACACGGCAGTTGCGGCAGGTCACCGGCCCGGGACTGACCGACTCCTTCTTCGACGACCTCGAGCGCGACCAGCGCGAGCGCGCCACCATGTCCATGCTGGTGCCGCCCCAGATGGTGAACACCATGGCGCCGGCCACCGCGCCCGCCGACCCGGGGTTCACCGAGGCGTTCTACGCCGACCCGGTGCGGCGGTACATGATCCCGGTGTTCAGTGACCGGCGGACCGACTGGCCCTCTCACCCGTACGCGCAGCGCGACTCGCTGCACGAGGCGGAGATGTGGGCGGTCGAGGGCCTCACCCACCGTTACCCCGCCAAGGTTCTCGCCGAGGTGCTCCCCACCTGCCCCCAGTACTGCGGCCACTGCACCCGGATGGACCTGGTCGGCAACCCCACCCCGGTGACCGGCAAGCACAAGTTCGCGCTGGCCCGCGAGGACCGGCTCGGCGCGATGCTGGCCTACCTGCGGCGCAGCCCGGGGGTGCGCGACGTCGTGGTCTCCGGCGGGGACGTCGCCAACCTGCCCTGGCCGCGGCTAGAGTCGTTCGTGTCCGCGCTGCTCGAGATCGACTCGATCAGGGACATCAGGCTGGCCAGCAAGGCGCTGATGGGCCTGCCCCAGTACTGGCTGTCCGACGAGGTGCGGGCGGGCATGGCCCGGCTGGCCGGCACGGCCCGCGCGCGCGGGGTGAGCATCGCCATCCACACCCACGTGAACGCCGCCCAGTCGGTGACCCCGCTGGTCGCCCAGGCTGCCGCCGCCATGCTGGAGGCCGGCGTCCGTGACGTGCGGAACCAGGGCGTGCTGCTGCGTGGCACCAACGACAGCGCCGCGGCCCTGCTCGACCTGTGCTTCGCCCTGCTCGACGGGGCCGGGATCATGCCGTACTACTTCTACATGTGCGACATGATCCCCGGCAGCGAGCACTGGCGGCTGACGCTGGCCGAGGGCCAGGCCCGGCAAGAGGAGATCATGGGCTACCTGCCCGGGTTCGCCACCCCGCGGATGGTCTGCGACGTGCCCTACGTCGGCAAGCGCTGGGTGCACCAGGTCGCCAGGTACGACACCGACCACGGCATCTCGTACTGGACGAAGAACTACCGCACCGCCATCGAGGTCGACGACGAGCTGGCGCTCAGCCGCGAGTACCCCTACTACGACCCGATCTACATGCTGCCCGAGGCGGGCCAGGCCTGGTGGCGCACCCAGCGGTCCCAGCCGCGCGCCAGCAGCGCCGAGGTGGTCAGCCTCGCCAACGCGACCGGCTAAATTCTCACTTTTCCGCTCGCTCACTGAGCCGGTTTGGCCGTTCGTCCGTGTTTAAGTGTGTCGGGAGTTTTTAGCGCATGTGCCGGCCGGCGCCCTGGGAGGGAGTTCGCGGCATGCGCAGGACCTGAACAAGACACGGGCGCCGGGTCACGACCTTTACGGGAGCGAGAGGAAGTGCCCATGTCATCACGATTGCCCAGACTCAGATCCATCGCCACCGGCGTGCTCGCCGTCGCGGTCCCGGCCGCGATGGCCGTGGCCGTCGCGGCGTCCGCCGCGTCGGCGCGCACCCACGGCCACGACAACGAGTTCCGCCAGACCAACCTGGTCTCCGACCTCACGACCGTGGGGGCGCAGATCATCGACCCCAACCTGAAGAACCCCTGGGGGCTGGCCTTCGGCCCGACCACCCCGCTGTGGGTGGCGGACAACGGCACCAGCATCGCCGGTGTCTACCCCGTGAGCCCCGCCGGCCCCACGGCCCAGCCGTCGAGGCTCGACGTCACGCTGCCGCCGGCGGACTCGGCCCCGACCGGCCAGGTGTTCAACCCGACCAGCGGCTTCGTGCTCAAATCCAAGGCGGGCATGGGTCCCGCGCTGTTCATCTTCTCCTCGGAGGGAGGGCAGATCATCGCCTGGAGCCCGGCCGCCGATCCGGTCGTGAACGGCAAGTCCACCGCGCAGGTGAAGTTCAGCTCGCATAGGGGTGCCGTCTTCAAGGGGCTGACGATCGCCAGCACCCGGTTCGGCACGTTCCTGTACGCGACGGACTTCCACAACGGCCGGGTGGACGTGTTCAACTCCAGGTTCCATCTCGTGCACCTGCCCGGTGCCTTCAGGGACCGGCACCTGCCCCCGGGCTACGCGCCGTTCGGCATCAGGGCCATCAACGGTCTCATCTACGTCACCTACGCCAAGCAGGACGCGGACCGGCACGATGACGTGGCCGGGCCCGGCCACGGGTTCATCGACGTCTTCACCCCTAGCGGCTTCCTGCTGGAGCGGCTGGTCTCCCGCGGCGCCCTCGACTCCCCGTGGGGACTCGAGGTGGCACCGCAGGGGTTCGGCCCGTTCGGCGGCAAGCTGCTGGTGGGTAACTTCGGCAACGGCCGGATCCACGCGTACGGGCTGTTCTCCGGCAGGTTCGACGGCACCGTGCGCAACCAGCATGACGAGCCCATCACGATCGACGGCCTGTGGGCCCTGCAGGTCGGCACCGCCACCACCGGCGGCACCGGCACGCTGCTGTTCAGCGCCGGCCTCAACGACGAGGCGGACGGCCTGGTCGGCGCACTCAACCCGGCTCATTAACCGCTAGTGAGGGTGCTGCCCGGCGGCCTGGCGCCGGGCAGCACCCTCCGGGTACCGGGCGGCCAGGTCCGCCAGGTGCTGCCGGACGGCGGGCCACTCGGCCGCCGTGATGCTGAACCGGGCCGAGTCGCGGGGACTCTGGTCGACGGCCAGGCGGTGGGAGCGCAGGACGCCCTCGAAGGTGCCGCCGATCCGCCGGATCGCGTTCTGTGAACGCTGGTTCCGCACGTCGGTGTGCAGGCACACCGAGCGTACCCGCCACACCTCGAAGGCGTGGGTGAGCATCAGCCGCTTCATCTCGGTGTTCGCGCCGGTGCGCAGCGCCTCGCGGGCCAGCCAGGTGTAGCCGATCTCGCAGGTATCCGGAACGTTGGCCTGCGGGGGGGTCTGGGGGGGTCGTCCCCCCTGGGCATAGCGCTCCGGCCTGGCCCAGTAGTCGAGCTGGTGAAACCGGGTGGAGCCGATGACGGTCTCGTCGGCCAGCCGGACGACGGCGAACGGCACCGCTATCCCCTTGGCCCGCGCCGCGAGCGCGTCCTCCACGTGCCGGCGCATGGCGGGCTCGTCCTGCGGCACCAGGACCCACTGGTAGAGCGACGGATCCTGGGCCGCCGCCCGCAGCAGCCCGGGCACGTGGTGCGGGCCGAGGGGCTCCAGCCGGACGTGCTCCCCGGTCAGGGGCTGTGTTGATCCGGGGGGGCGACCCCCCGGGATCCCCCCGCTCATGGGGGGGCTGTCCGCCCCCCCATACCCCCCTGACCGTTCCATGTAGGTGTCCGGCGGCGGGGCAAAGCCGAACTGGCGGTACAGGCCGTACGCGTCGGAGGTGTGCAGCATCCAGCGGAATCCCGCGCCGGGGCCCTCCTCGACCATCATCGCGACGATGGCCTTGCCCAGGCCGCGGCCGCGGTGCGCGGGCAGCACGTACACGTCGGCCAGGTAGGCGGACCCGCCGTCGCTGATCGCGCGGGCGAAGCCGACCATCGCGCCCGCCGCGTCGTACGCCCCGGCGACCCGCCAGGCCGCGGCGATCTGGCGCCCGACATCTTGCTCGGTGCGCCACCGGCCCCAGTAGGCCTCGGCGGTCAGGAACGCCGCCGCGGCCGCGGGATCGATCCGGGCCGGGTCGTCGTCGAGCTCGTAGTTCCCGACGGCACGTCGCATCACAGCACCTCCAGGGCGTGGTCAATGTCGGTGATCAGGTCCGCGGCGGGCTCCACGCCGACCGACAGCCGGATCAGGCCGGCCGGGGCGGTCTCGGCCGGCCACCGGGCACGCCGTTCCCAGGTCGACTCGACCCCGCCGAAGCTGGTGGCCGGGATGATCAGCCGGGAGCTCGCCACCACCTTGTCCGCGGCATCCGCGCTGTCCGGCATGACCTCGAACGAGAGCAACGGGCCGAATCCGTCCGGCATCTGCCGCCTGGCCAGCTCCGATGTCGCTTTGTCGATACCGGGCCGGTCGATACCGGGATAGTGCACCGCCGTCACGCGGGGGTGGCCCGCCAGGTGCGCCGCGATGGCCAGCGCGCTGGCCGACTGGCGCGCGAGCCGCAGCGGCAGCGTCTTCAGGCCGCGCAGCGCCAGCCAGGCCTCGAACGGCCCCGGGATGCCGCCGCCGCTGGACCGCCAGGCCCTGACGTCCGCCAGCAGCCCGGCGTCGCGGCTGACCACGGCGCCCAGGATCACGTCGGAGTGCCCGGAGATCGCCTTGGTCAGCGAGTACAGCGAGGCCGTCGCGCCGGCGTCGAGCGGCCGCTGGAGCAGGCCGGTGGCGACGGTGTTGTCCACGATCATGGGTGCGCCCGCCAGGGCCGCCAGGGCGCCGAGGCGGCTCAGGTCGGCCACCCGGAGCAGCGGGTTCGTCGGTGTCTCGGCCCACAGCACCGAGGGCGCGGCCGTCAGCTCGCGCTCGACCGCCGCCAGGTCCCGCAGGTCAACGGGGACCGGGCGGGTGCTGTGCGGCCGCAACCGGTCCGCCAGCACCCGGCCCCCGTAGTAGCCGTCCTCCGGCAGCACGATGCGCTCCCGGCCCGGGGTCAGCGCCAGCATCAGGGCCATCGAGGCCGCCTGGCCGGAGGCGAAGGCCACGGCCTCGGCGTCCTCCAGGCCGCCGAGCGCCTGCTCGAGGGCCTCCCAGCCGGGGTTGCCGTCCCGGCCGTAACCGCGTCCCGGGCGCGGGGTCCCTTGCGAGACGTAGATGCTCGCCGGGACCAGGGGTGGCGTGGCGGGCTGGCCGGACGCCCGTTCGGTGCCCGCGTGGATCAGCCGGGATTCGGCCGAGAACACGTCAGCCATCGGTGCCGAAGAATGTTACAGTACAATCTGTGAACATACTGGTACGATATCGCCTGACCGGGCGGACCGCCAAGGAGATTTCGGCCAGCGTGGAGGCGGGCGTCCGCGGCGGGCAGCTCGCTCCCGGGAACCAGCTGCCCGCGGTCCGCGAGCTGGCCGCGCAGCTGGGCGTGAGCCCGACCACGGTGGCGGCCGCCTACGGGGACCTGCGCCGCCGGGGCCTGACGGCCGGCGCCGGCCGCGCGGGCACCCGCATCCGCGGCGCTCCCCCGGTCAGCTCGCGGGTGTACCTCAGCGCCCCGGCCGGCACCAGGGACTTGATCACCGGCGGCCCGGACCCGGACCTGCTCCCGCTGCTCCCGGCCTGGCCGGCCAGGCGCCCGGCCCGGATGTACGCCGAGGCGCCCGTCGCGCCGCGGCTGCGCCGGCTGGCGGCCGGGCAGTTGGCCGCCGACGGCATCGACACCGCCAGCCTGACCGTGACCGGGGGCGCGCTGGACGCCATCGAGCGGGTCCTGGCCACCTGGCTCACCCCCGCGGACCGGGTGATCGTCGAGGATCCCGGCCACGCGGTCACCTACGACCTGATCGCGGCGATGGGCTTCACGACGGTCCCGGTGCCAGTCGACGACCTGGGCATCCGGCCCGACGGACTGGCGGCCGCGCTGGCCCGGGGCGCGGGCGCGGTGATCGTCACGCCCCGGGCGCAGGCCGCCACCGGAGCGGCGTGGGACGCCGGCCGCGCCGCGGAAATCGCCGGGGTGCTGCGCCGGTACCCGGCGACCGGGGTCATCGAGGACGATCACGCCGGGCCGGTGGCCGGGGTGCCCGGCTTCACCTCAGCCGCGGGGCTCGGACGCTGGGTCACGCTGCGCTCGGTGTCCAAGTCGCTCGGGCCCGACCTGCGGCTCGCGGTGGTGGCCGGGGACGAGGCCACCATCACCCGGGTCGCGGGCCGGCAGGCGCTGGGTACCGGCTGGGTCAGCTACCAGCTGCAGGAGATGGTCGCGGACCTGTGGTCGGACACCGCGGCGGCGCGGACGCTCGCCGAAGCGGCACGGGTATACGCCGGCCGCGGCGCCGCCCTGCGGTCCGCGCTGGCGGCGCACGGGATCGCGGCCAGCGGCCGGTCGGGCTTCACGTGCTGGGTGTCCGTCGCCGACGAGGACGGGGTCGCGGCGGCGCTGGCCGAGGGGGGCGCCCCCCCGGTGTCCCCCGGCGCGGGCATGGCCGCCGCGGGCTGGGCGGTAGCCCCCGGCCGGCGGTTCCGCATCGCGGCACCGCCCGGCGTCCGGATCTCCTTCGCGCGGCTGGCGGAGCCCGACGCGCCGGCGTTCGCGGCCGAGTTCGCCCGGGCCCTGCGGCACCGGGCCTCCCGCCTGGACTGAGCGGGCAGTACGGCCCCGGCACAGGTGGTGCCAGGGAGGCTGCGCGCATGCACCCGCTTCGCGGTACCGGCAAGAACTAAGCGGCTGCACTCCAGCAGCATGGCTGGGCATTCATGTCGTTTGCTCAGGCCTGCGGCCCGGAATCCAGAGGGATGGTGCTGAACGCGAATCCACGCAGGTCAGGCTGGTCTTCCCCGACGGGGTGACGCCCGCCCGCCGCAGGCTCGATGGCCAGGATGGTCAGCGCCCCGTCGACCACCCCGTGCTCGGCGGCCCATCCGCGCAGCGCCTCGATGACGTCGGCGACGTGATACGCGCAGGCGTTCGCCCGCCGGTGGGCCTGCCGCGGCCGCGAGCCGTCCAGCCGAACCTGGAAGCACGGCACGTGCAGGCACTGGGCATCCGCGTCGCATGTCCCCGGCGACATCTGGTGGCCCGGCGCAGTCATGCGTGACCCGGATCGCCGGGAGCACCCCAATCGAACGATGTTCGGCGTGCTGTCATGTCGGCCTTTCCTCCTTGAAGAGCCTGACGCGAAGATGGCCCTCCCGTTGCGACCGGGAGGGCCGTCGCCGTCGATGTGATGACGGCCCACCGCCGCGGAATTGCGCGGCAGCCTCGGACCGTCCGAAGCAATAGTGTCCGCACCGGGATGCACCCGCCACCCCAATGCGAATATTCGCCTCAGTACTCACACAACTGTGTAGTTGTGTGAATACTCCCCGTACGCCTCCGAGGTGACTGCAGGTAGGTTCCGCCTCATCACCACCGAGCGTGCTCCAGCATAGAGCACTCGTTCCCCATATTTCGTCTTATGTCTCAGAATTGCGGAACGATCACGAAGGCGGCGAGTTGATCTTTCCGCCGCCCGGCGGGGCCGATTGTGAGCGCACGCAAATTACCGGTGGGTACAGCAATGATCGTTTAGCCGGAACGGCTTGCCTGCGGAGAAGACAATTTCCGGCGGCATTCGGCGCCGGCTGCCGGCAGTCGATCTCCGGCAGCCGGCAAGTCCCCGGCGGCTCCCACCATCTCCGGTGCCGGGCCCGTGTGTCTCAGCTTGGAACGCTGATCTGGGGTCGGACGGGGTACGCTCCGCGCAACGACGCCCGGATCGAGCACGTGCTGATGCCATCGCGGAGGACTTCATGTCAGCAGAGACCGGCCAGGCCGACGGCTCAGCACCAGCCGCCCAGCCCGCCGGGCCGGCGCGGACGCTGGCCCGGGTGGAGAACTGGCATCACGAGGTGGTCGCGCAGGTCGACGGCTGGGGCTGGATCCGCACGCTAAACGACCAGCTGACCGCCGTGCTCGCGCCGTGGCGCGAACGGTACCAGGGCAACCCGGTCCTCGAGCTGATGCACGGCGGCCGGTGGCTCGGTCACCCGCTGCACCCAGCCCTGTCCGACCTGCCCATCGGGTTCTGGGCCGGATCTATGCTCCTGGACCTGACCAGCGGCGACCCGTCCCCCGACGGCGGCCTCGACCCGGCGGGCGTGTTCACCGCGGCCGGCATCGCGGCCGCGGTCGCGACCGCGGCCACCGGCGTGGTCGACTGGACCGTCAGCGACGACCAGGACCGCAGGGTCGGCCTGTTCCACGGGGTGCTCAACACGGCCGCCCTCGGGCTGCAGGGCATGTCGCTGGCGGCGCGGCTGGCCGGTCACCGGGGCACGGCCCGCGGGCTGGGCGCGGCTGGCCTGGCCGTCACCGGCGCCGCCGCCTACCTGGGCGGCCACCTGGTGTTCGCCAAGGCCGTGATGGTCAGCCGGGTGGCCGGGGCCGACGGGCCGCGGCGCTGGGTCCGGGTGATCGAGGAACCAGAATTGCACGACGACGTGCCCACCGGGGTGCAGGCCGACGGGCGGCAGATCCTGCTGTACCGGCACGACGGAACCCTCTACGCACTCGACAACCTCTGCAGCCACGCGGCCGGCCTGCTCAGCCGCGGCGCCGTCGAGGGCCTGACCGTAACCTGCCCGCTGCACGGATCGCAGTACTGCCTGGCCGACGGCTCCGTCCGGCGCGGCCCGTCACATCAGCCGCAGCCCGTGATACGCACCCGGGTCCGCAACGGCTGGATCGAGGTGCGTGGTAACCAGCCCGCTCCCCGCCGGGCCGCCAACGGAAGGAAGAAATAGTCATGGCCTTTGAAATCGTCGCCAACCTCGACGACCTGGAGCCGGGCGAAACCCTGTTTGTCGAGGGCCTGCGGGAGCCGATCTGCCTGGTGCGCCTGGACGACGACGACGTCCGCGCGGTGCACAACACCTGCACCCACCAGCAGCAGCCGCTGCACGAGGGTACCGTGCAGGACGACGACACGCTGGTCTGCGCGTCGCACAACTCCCGGTTCGACCTGACCACCGGCGAGTCGATCGGCATCCCCGTGGTGCCCGCGTTGCCCGTCTACGCCTGCCGGATCGACGGCGACGCGATCCTCGTCGACATCGACCAGCAGCTCAACGACGCCCCCATTCCGCACAAGCCGTACCACTGATGAGACCTAATATCCGATCGGGAAAGTAGATAATACGGCTCCCACCTCGCGGACACCCAGGCCGTACCTATAGCGTTATCCCATGGCGCAGCGTTCCGAGCAGATCAGCCTCCACCTCAACGCGTACCTCACCGCGCACAGCAGCCCGCCGGACGCGGTCCTGCGCGAGCTGGCGAACGAGACGGTGGAGCTGTTCCCGACCGAGATGGGCCTGGCCATCGCGCCCGAGCAGGGCACGCTCATGACGCTGCTGACCCAGCTGACCGGGGCCGTCTCAGCCATCGAGATCGGCACCTTCACCGGCTACTCCTCGATCTGCATTGCTCGTGGCCTAGCCGCCGGGGGACGCCTGCTCTGCTGCGACATCAGCGAGGAGTGGACCTCGGTGGCCAGGAAGTACTGGGAGAAGGCGGGCCTATCCGACCGGATCGAGCTGAGGCTCGGGCCGGCCATCGACACGTTGCGCTCGCTGCCGGACGAGGAGATGTTCGACCTGGCCTTCATCGACGCCGACAAGGGCGGCTACCTCGGCTACTGGCGTGAGGTGGTGCCCCGGGTCCGGCCGGGTGGGCTGATCATGGTCGACAACACGTTCTCGCACGGCCGGGTAATCGACGCGGGCAACGACAATCCCCTGGTGATCGCGGTCAGGGACTTCAACGATCACGTCGCCGCCGACGACCGGGTGGACCTGGTGATGGTGCCCATCGGCGACGGGCTGACGCTGGCCCGCAAGCGCGACTAACCCGCCAGATCTAGCCCGCCCAGATCTAGCCAGCACCGACCGCCCCGCCCAGGTACAGCGCGCCGATCTCGGGGTTCTCCAGCACGTCGCGCCCGCTGCCGGACAGCCGCACCCGGCCGCTCTCCATCACCACGCCGTGGCTGGACAGCCGCAGCCCGGCCCGGGCGTTCTGCTCGACCAGCAGGATCGTCGTGCCGGCCGCGTTCATCTGCCTGATCGCGGCGAACACGGTCCGCAGGATCATCGGCGCCAGCCCCATCGACGGCTCGTCCAGGAGCAGCAGCCTGGGCTCCAGCATCAGCGCGCGGGCGAACTCCACCAGCCGCTGCTGCCCGCCGGACAGGCTGCCCGCCTTCTTCCCGGCCCAGCCGGTGATGTCCGGGAACGCTTCGAACACCGCGGTCGCCCGGCGCGCGGTCAGCGCCCGGTCGCCGAGGATGTAGCCGCCCAGCTCGATGTTCTCCCGGACCGTCATGTCGCGGAACAGGCTGTGGTTCTGCGTCACCTGCACCACGCCGAGCCTCAGCACCTGGCGTGGCGACATCCCGGCGAGGTTCCGGCCGTCGAGCTCGATCGAGCCCAGGCGCGGCCGCAGCAGGCCGCTGATCGACGCCATGAGCGTGGATTTCCCCGCCCCGTTCGGCCCTACCACGCAGGTGATGCCGCCCTCGGCGACTTCCAGGGACACCCCGCGCAGGACGTCGCCACCGCCGTACCCGGCCACCAGGTCCGTGATCTTTAGTACCGAACGGGCCTGGTTGCCCGCCCCGGTCTGGTTCATTCGTCCTCCGCGGGTTCCAGGTCCTCACCGAGGTAGGCGTTGAGCACCCGGCGGTCGGTCCTGATGATGCCGGGCGGGCCGCTGGCCACCACGGTGCCCGAGTCGAGCACCGTGACCCGGTCGCACAGGCCCATCACGAACTCCATGTTGTGCTCGACGATCAGGAACGTCGTGCCCGCCGCGTTCAGCTCGCGGATCCGGTCGGCGATGTGGTTGACCAGCGATGGGTTGACGCCGCCGGCCGGCTCGTCGAGCAGGATGACGGCAGGGTCCGCCACCAGCACGTAGGCGAGCTCGAGCAGCTTGCGCTGGCCGTAGGACAGCGTGCCGGCCAGCTCGGCGTGGTGCCCGGCGATGCCCACGAAGTCCAGCTGCTCCATCGCCCGCCTGCGCGCCGCGGCGCGCCCGTTCGGCGACGCCACCAGCATGTTCTCCAGCACGGTGAGGCTGGCGAAGATCCTGGTCAGCTGGAAGGTGCGGCCGATCCCGAGGGCGAAGACCTTGTCCGGGGAGACGTTGGTGATCTGTTTGCCGGCCAGGTACACGTGCCCCGCGTCGGCCTTGGCGTAACCAGTGATGACGTTGAACAGCGTGGTCTTGCCCGACCCGTTCGGCCCGATCAGGCCTGCTACCGAGCCCTCCTCGACCTCCACCGTGCAGGTGTCGAGCGCGTGCACGCCGCCGTAGGCCTTGCGCACGCCCTCGGTGCGCAGCAGTGCGGTCAAATTGTCCCCCCGCTCAGGCCTGACCTGGCCGGATCCGGGTCCGGAGCGGTGGGCACCGGCGGGACTGCGGGACGGCCCCGGGTCCGCAGCCGCCTGAGCCACTCGCCGGCCGTCGGGACGATGCCCCGCGGCACGAACAGCACGATGAGCAGAAACAGCGCGCCGAGCAGGATCTCGCTGAGATAGCCGTTGGTGTACCTGATCGTCAGGTAGAGCTGGCCGGGTTCGATGATGAGCGCGCCGATGATCGGGCCGGAGATCGTGCCGAGGCCGCCAAGGAACGCCATCAGCACCAGCGACAGGTCGAACAGCGGGTCGAAGCCCGAGGGCGGCAGGACCTGTGTCAGATACAGGAACCACACCCCGCCGACCAGGCCCGTGATCGTGGCGGACAGTACGAACGCGGTCAGCTTGACCCGCATGGTACGCACGCCGAGCCCGCGGGCTCGGTCCTCGTCGTCCCTGATCGCCCGGAGCTGCAAGCCGAACCTGGCCCTCTTGACCAGCACCGCGAGAACGACCGCGATCACGGCGCAGCCTAGCGTGATGTAGTAGAAGCGGTCATTGAAGGTCGTCGGCGACCAGGGCAGGAACGGCGCCGACATTCCTATGGTGCCGCCGGTAAAAGAGTTCAGGTTGAAGGCCATCAGCTGGAAGATGAAGAACACCGCGATCGTGACCACGATGAACGTGTGCCTGCGGACCCGCAGCGCGATCAGGCCGAACGGCACCGCGATCGCCGCTCCCACCGCCGCGGCCAGCGGCAGCAGCACGAACACGCCGACGCCATTGATGTGCCAGGCCTTGGCCGCGATGCCCACGGCGTAGGCGCCGCTGCCGAAGAACACCGCCTGGCCGAGCGATATGTAACCGGAGAAGCCGGAGAACATGTTCCAGGCGGTGACCACGGCTACGAAGATCAGCGCGTAGACCGCGTAGTTGGTGACCACCGGGCTGCTGAACACCACCGGGAACACGATGGCCGCCACGGCCAGGAGGACCAGCGCCAGCCCGGCCGCCGCGCGCCGCCTGCTCACGGTACCGGTCATTGCGCTCGCACCGGCTGCCGGCCGAAGAACCCGGTCGGGCGGATCAGCAGCACCAGCACCAGGGCAGCGTAGAACACGACGATCGCCCACTCCGGCGACCATATGGTGACCAGCGACTCCAGGGTGAGCATGAAGACCGACGCGGCCAGCGCCCCGCCGATGCTGCCCAGGCCGCCGAGGATGATGATCGCCAGCAGCCGTGAGATCAGGTCGTAGCCGCTGTTGGGGTTGAAGGCGTTGGTGGCGCCGAACATCATCCCGCCGGCCGCGGTCACCGCGACGCCGACGCCGAAGGTGAGCGCGGCGACGCGGTTCACGTCGATGCCGATGAGCCGCGCCGCCGTCTCGTCTTGCATCGTGGCTCGCACGCTGCGCCCGAAGCTGGTCCGGTATAGCAGCGCGTAGATGGCCGCGACGAGCGCCAGCGCCAGCACGAAGCCGTACACGTAGATGTAGGACAGGTAGAAACCGAACACGTGCACGCTGGATTGCACGTACGAGGCGTTGAGCTGCTTGGGGTTGGGCCCGTAGATCTCGTAGAGAATCCCCTCGATGATCAGCGCGACCGCGTAGGTGACCAGCAGCGTCATCGACGTCCGCTCCCGGCCGCGCAGCCGCCGGATGAACGCCCACTGGATGGCGACACCGATCACGAACATGGCCGGGACGGTGATCAGCAGCCCGAGAAACAGGTCGAGATGGATCCGGACCGACAGCGTGTAGCTGAGATAAGCGCCCAGGATGACCAGGACACCCTGAGCGATGTTGATGATGTCGAGCACGCCGAAGATCAGCGTCAGGCCGACGGCCATCAGGGCGTAGACGCCGCCGACGAGGATGCCATCGACAATAGCCTGGTAGATCTGACGTGCCATGGGCCTAGCTGGTCCAGTTCGGCTTGGGGTTGATGATCGGCACCGAGCCGGCTGTGCTGACCGGGAGGACCTGCTTATACGTGGTGTCTTTCTGCCACTGGAAGACGAACGCCGCGGCAGCGGAGTTCCTGCCCATCTCGTCGAACTTCACTGGTCCCTGGACGCTGCTCAGCGTTACGCCGCTGTGCAGGTAGCTGATGATCTTCACGTTATCGGTGCCCTTGGTGGCGATGACCGCCTGGGCGGCGACCTGACCCACAGCGTAGCCCTCGGCCACGTCGGCATTGATGTCCGATGGTGACCCGCCGTACTTGGCTACGTACGCCTGCACCATCTTCTGGCTGTCGGGGTTGGCGTAACCCGGGTACCAGCCGTTGGGCACCATCATCCCGGTCGCGTTGCCCTTCCCCACCGCGGAGGTGAACGCGGCGCCCTGGTCCGGGCCCGCCGCGCAGATGAACATCTTCGGGTTGTAGTGCTGCTGCTCGAAGGCCTGCATAAACGCGGACACCGTCGGGACGTCGGTAGAGCCGAGCAGCACGGCCTGCGCGCCGGTCGCGGCCACCTGGTCGGCGGCCGGCTTGTACGAGGCGTTCTCGGCCGGGAAGATCTTCGAGTACACCGTCTTGACCCCGAGTGCCTTCAGCTTCTGCTGGGCAAGCTGCACCGGCGGGTCGGCGAACGGGTCGTCGGCCATCGGGTACGCCGCCGTCTTCGGCCGCTGGCCGGGCGGTAGCGAGGCAACCCAGTTGACGAACGGGATCAGCTCGTCCTCGATCGGCAGGCTCACGTCGAAGATGTTGTGCGCCGACTGGTTGGCCGGGCTAGCGAACACCGACGGCGCACCGCCCGCGCCCTCGATCAGAGCGTAGCCGTACCTGGCCGCGACCGACGCCGACGGCGTGGTCAGCAGCGAGGAGAACGGCCCGAACGCCAGGTTCACCTTGTCCGAGGCGAACAGCGTCTGGTAGTTCGTCTGCGCCTGGGTGGGCGAGCTGTTGTCGTTGAGGATCTTGAGCTGGACCTGGCGGCCGAGCAGGCCGCCGCTGGAGTTCACGTCGCTGGCCCACAGCTTGTAGCCGCGATCGAAGGCCTGGCCGTCGGCGGAGAAGTCGCCGGTCAGCGACAGGGACGCGCCGATCAGGATCGGTTTGGTGTTCGTCGGGCTCGAGGTATTAGTGGTTCCAGTACTGCTACTGCCGCTGCTGCTGCAAGCAGCCACGAGGCAGGCCGAAAGGATTGCTGCCGCGCTCAGGGCGAGGTATTGCCTGGAAAGCCAGGGGGGATGGGGTCTCATACCCGGGGCCTCCTTCCTCCTCGTTGGGGATGGTCACGGATCAGGTGTCGCTGGCGCCGAGCCCGTCGGACACATCCGCGTGCTCGCTGACGAGCGCCAGGCCCGCGGAATCCGCCTGCTGCTGCAGCAGGGCGGCGAAGTCGGCATCGCCGTATCCGCGTCCGACCAGACCCTGGATCAGCTGGTGGACCACCGCAGCGACCGGCATCGGCACCTCGTGTTCCCGCGCGGCGGCCAGGCCAAGGTCGAAGTCCTTGCGCAGCAGCGTGGCGGTGAACGTGGGTTCGAAATCGAGGTTCACGTAAGCCGGCGTCTTGTAGCCGGTGAACAGCGAACCCATCACACTCTTGTTCAGGCATTCGAGGAACGCCTGCCTGCTGATCCCGCTCTTTTCCGCGAGAACCGTGATCTCGGCGAGCGACTGGGCCACCACGCCGAGGATGAGGTTGTGACAGAGTTTCACCGTCCTGGCCTCCTCGCCGTCACCCACGTAGGTGACGCCGTGGCCCAGCATGTCCAGGTACGGCTCCGCCAGGTCGAACGCGTCGCGCGGGCCGGAGACGGCCGCCGTCATCTTCCCGGCCCGCACCACCTTGGGGTTACCCATCACCGGCGCGGCCAGCAGGGCCGTGCCGCGGCCGGTGATCTCGGCCCGTATCCGGGCCGATGCCTCGGCCGAGACCGTGGAGCAATCGACGAGCACCCGGGGGGCCGCCCCGGGTGCTGACATGAGCCCGTCCGGGCCCAGTACCGCGGACGTGAGATCGTCCGACGAGCCGACGGTGATGAAGACGATGTCCCTGGCCGCCAGTTCCGCGGCGCTGCCCGCGGGCTTGGCGCCCAGCCGGATCAGCGGCTCGGCCTTGCCCATGGAGCGGTTGAAGACAGCGAGGTCACAGCCAGCCTCGAGGAGCCGGCGACCCATCTCCACGCCCATGCGACCGGTGCCCAGCCAGCCGAGCCGGTGCGTGTCATCACGTCCAGCCACGTCGCCAGGTCCCTCCCTCGGTGCCATGACAGATCCAGCTACGGCAATCTGGTCACAATCGTTTGCATCCCCGACACTGGCCCCCCTGCCGATCCTTTGTCAATGCCGGGTGCCCAACCTGTTACCAAAGCCGCATCAGATCGCTTCGGAGAAATATCGGCGGGCCGTTGCCGGGCCCGGTTCAGCGTTTCCGCGGGACGGTCGCCCGTTAGCAATCGATTGCCGCCTGGGCCGCCTAACGCGCCCGGGGAGTGCGGGACGGACGGGTTGACGGCACGTCCGGCCGTGGAGCCGCGGATGACGAGCTCCGGCGCGAGGTAGAGGATCTTCACCGGGCCCTCCTTCCCGCTGATGCGCTCGAGCAGCATCTGCGCGGCCTCGGTACCCAGCTGGTAGTGCGGGAAGCGGACCGTGGTGAGCGGCGGCCGCAGCCGGTCGATGAACGGCATGTCGTTGAAGCCGATCACCGAGATGTCCTCGGGGCATTGCAGCGAGCGCTCGTCGAGCGCGGAGTAGCATCCCACCGCCAGCATGTCGTTGGCGGCGGCCACCGCGGTGAAGTCCCCCGGCCGGGCCAGCAGTTCCCGGCAGCAGCGGGCGCCTTCCTCGACCGTGTACCTGGTGGCGTACGCGATCAGGTCCTCGTCCACCGTCAGGCCGTGCGTGGCCATGCCGTCCCGGAACCCGCGCAGGCGGCTCATGCCGGTGGAGGCCTCCTGCGGGCCCGCGACGTGGGCGATCCTGGTGTGGCCGAGCCGGGCCAGGTGGGTGACCGCCATCCGCGCGCCCTGCTCGTTGTCGACCGAGACCGAGGGGAAGCTGTAGTCAGGCGCCAGCCGGTTCATGAGCACCACCGGCACGTCCGCCGCGGCCGCGTCGGCCAGCAGCTGACCGTGCAGGGTAGCGGTGGCCAGCACGAACCCGTCGACGTGCCGGGCCCGCATCTGCTCGAACAGGGTGCGCTCGCGGCTAGCGTCGGCGTCGGTGTTGCCGAGCAGCGCCACGTAGCCCGCGGCGGCCAGCTTGTCCTCCAGGCCGCGCACGATCGGCGGGAACAAGGGGTTGTTCAGGTCGGGGATCAGCACCCCGACCGTGTGCGAGCGCCGGGTCCGCAGGCTCCGGGCGACCGGGTTCGGCCGGTAGCCGAGCCTTGCGGCCGCGTCGGTCACACGGCGCGCGGTGTCCTCGCTGACCAGGATGCGGGTCTCGGGGTTGAGCGCGCGGGAGGCGGTGGCCGGGTGGACGCGAGCGGCGGCCGCGACGTCTCGCAATGTGGCCGGCCGGTCAGGCATCACTCATCTCCGTTCCCCACCCTGCGCGCCCGCGCCGGGCATGACCTGACAAGCCCGGTTTGGACGGACTAACCCTAACCGGGGGGCGCTACCTGCCGCTACTCGCCGCGCTGAGCATCGAGGCAGGCAGATGGCGGGCCAGTACGTCCCGGTGCGTCGGCACGGCCTCGGCATGGCGCCGCTCGCCCGCCTCGGTCAGCACCACGTAGACGCCGCGCCGGTCCACATCACAGCCGCACCGCTCGACCAGGCCGTGCCGGGCCAGACGGTCTACCAGACGGGACAGCGCGCTCTGGCTCAAATGGACGGCCTCGGCCAGGTCCTGGGCGCGGAACTTGCGCCCGTCGCTCTCGGCGAGCCGCTCCAGCACCTCGAAGTCACTGATCCCCAGCCCGTGCCGTTCGCCGAGCTCACGCTCCAGGGCGGCGCAGGCGGCGGCATGGCAGGCCGACATCTCCCGCCAGGCGGTCACCACGCTGTCCTGCCTCACGCTCACGAGCGCATCCTAACGCGCGGTCCAGATATTTGCAAGCACATTAATTGTGCTTGCATCTAGTGCTTGCACATACATATAGTTTGGCTCATGACTTCATCCGAAGCACTTCTCTCCGATGCCCGTCACGGGGACAGCCAGGTCTGGACACCGCAGCTGTGGGCCATCTTGATCGTGCTCGGTGGCGCGCTGTGCCTCGATGCCCTGGATGTCTCGATGATCGGCGTGGCCCTGCCGTCCATCCGGACAGCCCTCGGCCTGAGCACCGCGTCCCTGCAGTGGATCGTCAGCGGCTACGTGCTCGGCTACGGCGGCCTGCTGCTGCTCGGCGGCCGGGCCGCGGACCTGCTCGGCCGCAGGCGGGTGTTCCTGATCGCACTGGCCGTCTTCGCGCTCGTGTCCGTGCTGGGCGGGCTGGTCAGCGACCCCGGGCTGCTGATCGCCGCCCGGTTCGTCAAGGGGGCGGCGGCCGCGTTCACCGCGCCGGCCAGCATGTCCCTGCTCACCACCACGTTCCCCGAGGGGCCGATGCGGAACCGTGCGTTCAGCGTGTACACGGTCTTCGGCGCCAGCGGCTTCTCGCTCGGCCTGGTCCTCTCCGGCCTGCTCACCGAGATCAGCTGGCGGTGGACGCTGCTGGTTCCGGCCCCGGTGGCGGCGCTGGTGCTGGTGGCGGCGATCCGGTTCATCCCTCGCGGCGAGCGCGTGGCACGCGCCGGCCGTAAGTTCGACATCCCCGGCGCGCTCACCATCACCGCGGCGATGCTGCTGCTCGTCTACACGGTCGTCTCCGCCCAGCAGGCGGGCTGGGGCTCGGCCAGGACCATCGGCTCGTTCGCGGCCGTCGCCGTCCTGTTCAGCGCGTTCACCGCGATCGAGCGGCGCAGCCGCGACCCGCTGGTGCCGTTCGGCATCTTCGCCTCACGGGCGCTGCGACGCGCGAACATCGGCGCGGTGACCCTGTTCGGCACCTACGTCTCGTTCCAGTTCCTGGTCACGCAGTACCTGCAGACGCTGGCGGGCTGGTCGGCGGTGGGCACGGCGCTCGCGTTCCTCCCGGCAGGCGTGATGGTCGTCCTGCTGTCCACCCGGATGGGCCCGCTGCTCGGCCGGTTCGGCCCCGGGCCGCTTACCGCGCTCGCTTTCACCTGCCTGCTCATCGCCTACGGGGTGTTCTTGCGGGCCGGCGTGCGCCCGGACTACCCGGCGGTGATGCTGCCCGCGATCCTGCTCATCGGGCTGGCCTTCGGGCTCGGCTTCTCCTCGCTCACCGTCGCGGCCACCGCCGGGATTCCCGACGCCGAACAGGGCCTGGCGGCTAGCTTGTTCCAGACGTCATTCCAGGTCGGCGGCGCCGTGGTGCTCGCGGTCGTCACCGCCGTGGTCGACGCCTCCGGCGCGGGCCGGCTGGTCTCCCCCGCGGCCACGCTGACCGCGTACCGGCCTGCGCTCATCCTGATCACCGCCGTGGCCGCGGTCGGGGCGCTGATCGCGCTCAGCGGCCTGCGCGGTCAGCGGGACCTCTCGGTCGCGCCGGGCGGCGTGCCCGTCGTGCGGTCCGGCGGGGAGCTGGCCGACTGCGCCGAGGCGCCCGCGGTGCTCACCGTGCGCGAGCCCGCCCGGGATGGCACGGTGCGCTGACCCTGCTCGCGGTGGTGTCAGGCCGAGCGATGGGCCGAGATGATGATCACCAGGGACGAACCGCGCCGGCCGGCATGGCCGGCGCGGGTTCGCGCCCGCCGAGCCCGGCGCGACGGCCGGGACCAGCACGGTCCGGGTCCAGCTGACGTGCCACCGGGGGAACCGGCGCCGGCTGGCCCGGTGGCACGACGCCGAGTCCCGCACGAGCTCATCGCGGTGCTGCGCGACCAGGGCCCTGGCGATTTCCGGATGCATGATGCCTCCTGGTGCCGTTCGGTGCATACTGAGAACGCGTACTAATACGATGTATCTTGAGTTGAGTTTCTGTCAAGATATATCTCGAATTTGGGTTGTGCCTCGGGCCTGGGGTACGGGCCGCAGGGTGCTCGGATGGGTGTCTGTGGCTACCCGGCTCCGTCATAGACGCGGCCGCCACGCCGACCACGGCGTCCATCCGCGCAGGAGGCGACCGCTACGGCCATAATGGCCGCGTGATCGACGAGTTGATCGCCCGGATGAAGGCGATGCTGGGTCCGCTGGAGGCCAGCGGCGACCAGCGGCGCTACTTCCACGCCACCTACCAGCGGACCACGATCGCGGTGGCCGACCAGATCAAGCGCGGCGGTTTCGCCGATCCCGGGTGGGTGGAGCGGTGGGACGTCGCCTTCGCCGATCTCTACCTGAACGCCCTGGAGACCACGCTAGCGGGCCAGCGGCCGGCGCGGCCCTGGGACATCGCGTTCAGCGCTCCCGCCGACCTGCCCGCGCTCCGGCACGTGCTGCTCGGCATGAACGCCCACATCAACTACGACCTGCCGCAGGCGCTGCTGGCGGTGATTACCGACGAGGAGTTCGGCGACGCGGCGTTGCTGGCCCGCCGGGAGGCCGACCACCAGGCGATCGACGGCGTGCTCGCCTCCCGGGTCGGCGCCGAGGACGACGAGCTAGCCAGGCTTTCCGGTCCCCCTCCCCTGCTCGACCGGCTGCTCAGGCCCTTCAACAGGCTCGGCACCCAGCGGTTCCTGCGCGAGGCGCGGGTCAAGGTATGGGCCAACGCCATCGCGCTGAACCGTGCCCGGCGGCAGGGACCGGACGCCTACGCAGCGCGGCTGGCCCAGCTCGAGGAGCTGAGCGCGGCCAAGGTCGCCGACCTGCAGGCCCCCGGCCAGGTTCTGCTGAAGCTGGCCGCCACCGGCTTCGGCGTCCGGCTGCCCGGGTAGGTCCCGACGCGGTCAGGCCGTGACGAGGAACTCGATCAGTTCGGGGACGATGGCCTCGGGCGCCACGTAGTGCGGCTGCCCCTCCAGCACCCGGTGCACGGCTCCGGGTATGGCGCTCACGACGGCCTTTCCGGCGCGACCCATCCACGCCGGGCTGGCACCGCCGTTGAGCACCAGGGTCGGCTGGGCGATACCGGCCAGCAGGCCGGCGGGAAGCTCGTTGTCCGGGCCCATGACGAATGCCTCGTACGCCAGGGTCTGGGCCGCCGCCTCCATGGCCGGCCAGAACGGCTGATCGCGCAGGCCGGCCACGTCCCGCGGGCTGGCCTCGGCCGCCTTCACCAGGAACAGTTCGACCGCCTCCGCGCGTCTGCCCGCCCGGACCAGGCCGTCCAGTTGCACTGCGAAGTCATCCGGCAGCCGGGGCGCGCTGTCGTCGACGTGGTACGGCGGTTCCCACAGGGCCAGCCGGGTGATAGCCGGGTTTCGCGCGGCGGCCTGCAGCACCAGCCCGGCGCCGGACGACCCGCCGAACACCGCGGCCGGCCCGCCTGCCGCCGCGATCAGCGCGTCCAGGTCCTCGGCTTCGCGCTCGACGGCGTAGGGCTGCGTGTCACCGCTGCCGCCGCGACCGCGGCGGTCGTAGTTCAGTACGGTGAACCAGCGGGACAGGCCGGCCGCGATGCCGGTCATGACGGGATCGGACCGGTTCATCAGCGCCCCCTGCACCAGGATGACTGCCGGGCCCGCGCCGGACTGATCGAAGCCGATGACGGTGCCGTCGGCCGAGGTCACCGTGCCCGTTCGGATACCGCTCATGGTCCGCTCCCGGCTCAGCCGGCCGGGTCGATCAGGCACAGCGCCTCCCAGTGATGCCCGTCGAGGTCGGTGAACCCGCGCTGGTAACGGTAGCCGTCGTCCTTCGGCGTGCCGACGGGGCTGCCGCCCGCCGCCTTGGCCCTATCGGCCAGCTGGTCCACCTGGTCACGGGTTTCCACGCCGAGAACCAGGATTGCCTCGGTACTCGCGGTCGCGTCCACGACGCCGTTCCGGGCGTAGGAGGCGAATACCGTATCGGTCAGCAGCATGACCTGGGTGTGCTCGCTGATGATCACCGACGCCATGTCCTCGGCCTGGCCGAAGAACGCCAGGCCGAGTTCGGTGAAGAAGGCCTTGGACCGGTTCAGGTCCTTGACCGGCAGGTTGACGAAAAGCTTGGTGGCCATGGCCAGCTCCTTCAAAGATGACGGATCCGCGCCGAGCCCGGCCGCGGATAGCTCCCAGTCTGTGCGGCCCGTGCTCCCGCCGTATTGCCTCCCGCTGCCAGCCGGTTGACGTTCCCTGCCAGCCCCCGGGGTTAGCCACCTGGCGTCAGGAATGCCCGCCGGTATTCGGCCGGCGGCAGCCCGTAGGTGCGCTTGAACAACCGGTTGAAGTGAGCCGAATCCGGCAGGCCCCAGCGCGCCGCGACGGCGCTGACCGGCGCGCTGCCCAGGGCCGGGTCGGCCAGGTCCGCGCGGCAGCGCTCGAGGCGCCGGTGCCTGATCCAGGCGGCCACCGTCGTCCCCTGCGCCTCGAACAGCCGGTACAGGTAGCGCACCGAGATGTAGTGCGCGGCCGCGACCGGGCCGGGAGCCAGGTCGCAGTCACCGAGGTGCTGCTCGATGAAGGCGTGGATGCGCATCAGCAGTGTGTTCTCCCGCGACTCGGCGGGCAGCGACCCGGCCTGGCCGGCGTGCTCGGCGACGGCCGTGGTGATGAGGTTCATGACCACTGCGGACAGGCGGGCCGCGCTGGCGGGCTGGTAGCCATCCATGTCCAGCGCCACCCGGCGGAGCAGCGGGGCGGTCAGGGCGCCGGTTCCCGTGTCGGTGCGGACCGGGACCGCGGTGAGCCTGCCCACCAGATCACCCGGCAGGGCGAGCATCTCGCGCGGGAAGCTGAACACCGCGAGCTGCACGCCCGAGTCATAGGCGAGCTCGTAGGGCCTGGTGAAGTCGTAGAGGGTGAACTGCCCGGGCCCGAGCCGCGCGGTCCGCCCGTCCTGCAGCAGGCAGGCCCGGCCGGACATGGCCAGGGCGACCCGGTAAAGCTCGGGGCTGTCCCGGCGGATCAGGCCCGGCGTCCGGTACACGCTGTGCGGCGTCGAGGTCTCCACCCGGCCGACGCTCACCGGCCCGAGCTGACCGGCCGCGATCTCGCCCTGCAGCGGGATGTCCGGATCGCTGCGGAAGTCCAGCGGACCGAGGGTGTCGCACACGACGGCCCGCCAGGCGTCGCGAAGCTCCTCCGGAGGGACGTCCCTCGTGCGGATCAAGATGGCCATGCCTATCGCCCTTCGCCCGGCCAGACCGCCTACGGCAGTAACGACTCCGCCGGGTGATCATCCTCATCGTCGCATGAAGGCGGGCGCCCGGGCGCGGCCCGGCCATGATGCCCGCCAGCCGCGGAAAAAGGCAGCCGAATTCCGCCGTATAGTCTCAGCCGGTCACCCGCGAAAACGGGGATCGAATTAGGAAAGCCCCGTAGAAATAAGGAATGACGGCGCGCAATCAACTCAGCGTTCCGTCATGTAACGCCTGGTAGCCTGTTGATGACCTGTGTAGAAGACGGTGGAAAACCACGGTGGAATGCGGATAACCGGCCATATTCTGTGGACAGCGTGTGGACAGCAAAAAAGCCGCAAAAAGATGCCGCGCGGGTCTTGCGCTGTCCCGTGCCGAGGAAGTAGAAATACTTTCACCGTTAGAAACGGGCACTGCCCGGAGGTAACTCCGGGACGTGGGAGGAGCAGGGCAACCTGAGCCTAACGCGGGTTCCTGGCTCTGGCGGGCGGCGCGTCCGCGCCGGGAAGGCCAGGCGACTGGCTGACCTTGATGCGGCGAGGCCAGGCGAGGTCCCCTGCATCTCATACATGGAGGGGACCTTGTCTTATTCTGCCCGGCACAAGCGCTCAGCCCAGGACCGGCACGCCGGCAAGCACTCACACGCCGACCGCAGGCCCGGCCGGAACTCGATGCGCAGCGACCCCGTCGAGACCGACCCGTCGGAGATGCCCCCGGACCAGGACGCACCCGCCCGGCAGCCCCTCGGAGCACCCACCGACGAGTAAAGCGCGGCGGATCAGACGGGCCAGGTTTCCTGGCGATAGCCCATGTCCCAGAACATCCACTCGTAGCGGCTCGTGTTACGGAAGTGGCGGTGTACCCGGGCCCGTTCGGCCGCTCCGAGACCGGGACCCATCTCGTCGGTCACGTCGATCACGGCCTGTACCACCGCGCCGAACTCCTCGCTCCCGTACATGTCGATCCACTGCCGGTAGCGCGGGTCGGGCGAGCCGCGGCGCAGCAATTCCTTGCCCACCTCCCAGTAGATCCAGTAGCAAGGCAGGACCGCGCCGACCCCTTCGGCGTAGGAACCGTTGCCGACGGCGGCGAGCAGGTAGCTGGTGTAGGCGAGGTTCGTCGGGGCGGGTTCGGCCTGCTCCGCGCTCACCGGGTCGATGCCGAGGTCGGCGAGCAGCGACCCGTGCAGGGTCTTCTCGACCGCGATCGCGTCCGCCGCGTGCCGTGCGAACATCTCGGCCTGTGACGGCGTGGGCGCCCGGCTGGCCACGGCGGCCAGCGCATGGGCGTATCCGTGCAGGTAGATCGCGTCCTGTACGACGTAGAACGCGAAGGCGTCATGCGGCAGGCTGCCGTCGGTCAGGCCGGTCAGGAACGGGTGCGCCAGGATCGCGTCGTAGACGCCGGCCACCCCTTGCCACAGCTCAGCGCTGAAGCTGTCGCTCATCGCGTGGTCTCCTCCATCGTTGCCGCGGCCGTCATGGCGCGGTACTCGTGCAGGACGTGGACCGGACCGTCGCCGCCGCCGAGCCAGGGCAGGCCGTGCTCGACCGCCTGGCCGGCGATCACGGCGGCCTGGCGCGCCGCCTCGGCCAGCGGCAGCCCGGCCCCCAGCCCGGCCGCGAGCGCCGCCGAGTGGGTACAGCCGGCGCCGTGGGTGGCGGCGACACCGTGCCGGGCCACCGGGATCGCCATGTGCCGTGATCCGTCGAACAGGTGGTCGACCGGCTCGGCCCCGTGGCCCCCGGTGACGAGGGCCGCGCGCGCTCCCATCGCCACCAGGCGCTCGGCGAGCGCCGCGCGGTCCTCGGTCATCATAGCGGTGAGCTCCTGGGCCTCCGGCAGGTTCGGCGTCACCACCGTGGCCAGCGGGAACAGCCGCCCGACCAGGGTCCCGACGGCGTCCGGGAGCAGCAGCCTGGCCCCGGAACTGGCCAGCATGACCGGATCCACCACCAGTGGCAGGTCGCGTGGCGCTAGCGCCTCGGCGACGGCCTCGATCAGCTCGGCGGAGAACAGCATCCCGGTCTTGGCGGCGTCGGCGCCAATGTCGTCGAGGACCGCGTCGATCTGCGCCCGCACGAAGTCCGGCGGCACCTCGTGGATGCCGCGGACCTCCACGGTGTTCTGCGCGGTCAGCGCGACGACGGCGGCCAGGCCGTGCGCGCCGCAGCGGGCGAAAGCCTTCAGGTCGGCCGCGACGCCGGCCGCGCCGCCCGAGTCCATCCCGGCGATGGTGAGAACACGGGGCACGTGGCGGGCGGTCACGACGGCAGCTCCGGACGCCCGTCCACCGGGCTGGACGCGCGGGCGTGCCAGCGGCGCGGGATGCGCCCCGCGGTCCGGGCAGCGTGCCCGGCCGTCACCGCCAGCCGCATCGCGGTGGCCATCCGCTCCGGGTCGGCCGCCCGGGTGATGGCCGAGGCGATGAGGACCGCGTCGCAGCCCAGCTCCATGGCGAGGGCCGCGTCGCTGGCCGTCCCGATCCCGGCGTCCAGGACGACCGGGACGCCGGCCTGCTCGACGATCATCGCGATGTTGTGCGGATTACGGATGCCGAGGCCGGACCCGATCGGCGCGCCGAGCGGCATGACGGCGGCGCAGCCCGCCCGCTCGAGGTGCCGGGCCAGGATCGGGTCGTCGTTGGTGTAGGGCAGCACGGTGAACCCGTCAGCGACCAGCAGCCGGGCCGCGTCGAGCAGCTCGACCGGGTCGGGGAGCAGGGTGTGGTCGTCGGCCACCACCTCGAGCTTGACCCAGTCGGTGCCCAGGGCTTCCCGGCCCAGCCTGGCCACGAGCCTGGCCTCGCTGGCGGTATGGCAGCCGGCCGTGTTCGGCAGGATGCGCACGCCGGCCTCACGCAGCGTGCCGAGCAGCGAGCCCTCTGCGTCCGGGCTGACCCGCCGCATGGCCACGGTGGTGAGCGCGGTCGCCGAGGCGTCGAGTACCCGGCGCAGCACCTCCAGGCTCTGGACTCCCCCGGTGCCCAGGATCAGCCGCGAGCTCAGCTCCTGCCCGGCCAGCGTCCACGGCTCGGTTTCGGCCGGAGCCTGCGGCTGGCGGCCTGCCGGAGCCCGCGGCCGGCTCAGCACGTCGGCGTCACTCATGATCATCCTCCCTGCACGGCCGTGACGACCTCGACCTGGTCGCCGCGGCACAGCGGCGTGGCGGCCCACGCGCCGCGCGGCACCACCTCGCCGTTGACGGCGGCGGCGACGCCGGACGGGGCCGTGGTCAGCTCGGCGACGGCCTGCGCGACCGAGCTGCCGTCGGGCAGGTCCCGCGGCTCGCCGTTGAGTGTCACGGGGACGCTCACGGCACCCCCTCCCCGGTCAGGAAGCGCCCGGGGCCGAACGGCTCCCATTCCGGCGCGGGCGCCCGGCCGGTAAGGCAGGCGACGGCCGCGTCCGCGGTCGCCGCCGACATCAAGATGCCGTTGCGGTAGTGCCCGGTGGCCAGCAGTAGGCCGCCGGGACCGGCCTCGCCCACGATCGGCCCGTTGTCGGGCGTACCTGGCCGCAGCCCGGAGCACGTCTCGGCGAGGATCAGCTCGCTCGTCACCGGGAGCACGCTCATGGCGTCGTGCAGCAGGTCGTGCACTGCCCCCGCGGTCACCGTCAGGTCCGGCCCGCGCTCTTCCTGGGTGGCGCCCACGATCACCTCGCCGTCGGCCCGCGGCACCAGGTAGACGTCCGCGCCGCGCACCGTGGCCCGGATCGTGTGGGTGAGGACGGGCGGCAGGCCGGCCGGGTGCCGCAACCGCAGCAGCTGTCCCTTGACCGGCCGGACCGCGGACCGCAGCCCCGCGGGCAGGCCGTGCACCGCGCCCGACCAGGAGCCGGCGGCCACCACGACCCGGTCAGCGCCGATCTCGCCGCCTTCCGCCAGCGCGACGCCGCGCACCCGGGCGCCGGCGCCGTCCGCGACGCCCGCGCTGCCCACGCCGTCCGCCGTCAGCACCGCGGTCACCCGGTCCCGCACGACCCGCACCCCGGCAGACGCGGCCGCCTCGCGCAGCGCCGCCGCGTACCGCCGGTTGTCGACCGACCAGTCCCCCGGGAACAGCACCCCGCCGTGGACGTCCGGGGTGAGGAAGGACTCCAGCTTGCGGCAGGCCCGGCTGTCGAGTTCCTCGGCCTCGAGCCCGGCCGAGCGGCGGAACGCCGTCAGCCGCGTGAGCGCGGCATAGTCGCCCGCGTCGTAGGCGACGGCCAGCGTGCCCTCGCGGCGCAGGCCGACCCGGTGGCCGGTCACCTGCTCGAGTTCGGCCGCGAACGACGGGAACCTGGCCAGGGCGAGCAGGTTGACCCGGAGCAGCGCGCCCTCGCCGAACAGGGCCTCCGAGACCGGGGCGAGCATTCCCGCTGCCACCAGCGACGCGGCGTCACCGTGGGCCGGATCGGCCAGGACGACATCGAGTCCGGCCGCGGCGGCCCGCCAGGCGATCGCGGTTCCGATGACACCGCCGCCCGCGATGACGACATCTGCGGTCACGGCCACGAGCACTCCCTTCGCCGGCATTACCCGGATCAGGTACGACGGTCGGAGGCGCGCAGCCTCCCTCTCAGCCCCTGCGGGCTCCCGTGTTCGGAAATTGTTTCCGACAGTTCACCTTATATCAGCCGCGCGAGCCGTCCGCCGGCCGGGGAAGCGGAGGGCGCAGGCCAGTGGTTGGATGGGCCCGTGACCAGCGATCTGCGGGCGCGGCTGGCGGATGCGCGCCTCTACCTGTGCACCGGCTCCCGCCGGTCAAAGGGCGACCTGCCGGTGTTCCTCGACGCGGTCCTCGGCGCCGGGGTGGACATCGTGCAGTTCAGGGAGAAGGGCCTGGAGGCGGGCGAGGAACTCGGCCTGCTCGAGGTGTTCGCGGCCGCCTGCCGGCGACACGGCCGGCTGCTGGCCGTGAACGACCGCGCGGACGTGGCGCTCGCCGCCGGGGCCGATGTGCTCCATCTGGGGCAGGACGACCTGCCGGTGCCGGTCGCGCGCCGCATCCTCGGCCCGGGCCCGCTCATCGGCCGCAGCAGCCACAGCCCGGGCCAGTCCGACGCGGCGGCCGCCGAGCCCGGCGTGGATTACTTCTGCGCCGGCCCGCTGTGGACCACGCCGACCAAGCCGGGCCGCCCGGCGACCGGGCTGGACCTGCCCCGCCACGTCGCGAGGCAGCACCCGGGCCGGCCGTGGTTCGCGATCGGCGGCATCAGCCTGGACCGGCTGGACGACGTGCTGGCCGCCGGGGCCACCCGGGTGGTCGTGGTCCGCGCCATTACCGAGGCGGACGATCCCGCCGCCGCGACCCGGGCGTTCGCCAGCCGCCTGCGCTGACGCCGCCGCCGGTGATCCGCTGCCCCGGCCCGCGACGTACCAGGCACAGGGAGGGAATCATGGCGAATCCAGCGGGCCGCAGGATGATGGCCGAGATCGACGGCGACTTCGTGGTGTTCCTGATCGGGGCGCGCTTCAACAGCTTCCACCTGCTCAAGACGGTCCTGGACCTCGGCGGCAGGCGCGGCATGAAGCACATGCTCGACTACCTGGTCGCACACCCGGAGAAGGGCCTGCTCGGCTACCAGATGGGGCTGCCCACGATCGTGCAGTACTGGCGGTCCTTCGATCATCTCGAGACGTTCGCGAACGACACCGGCGATCCCCACGTGGCCGCGTGGCGCAACTACTGGCGCCGCGTCGGCACCAGCACCAGGACCGGGATCTGGCACGAGACGTACCTGGTCCGGGCGGGCGAGTACGAGGCGATCTACGGGAACATGCCGCCGTTCGGGCTGGGTAAGGCGGGCCGGCTGGTCCCGCTGACCGAGGGCAAGACCGCGCGCCAGCGGTTCCGCGCCGCCGCGGGCGGGACGGCCGGCTAGAGACTGTTCGGGCCGAACGGGCTGGCAGCCTGCTCGTCTGCCACAAGCGCACGGCATCATCGAGCCCGGCCCCCTGGCGCGATGCGAACCACGGCGATGTCACATCGTGGTGGTCAGGACCACTACAGAGTCACATTGCCGTGGTTCGGCCGTCTCGATCGCCGGTGCTGCTGTGAAAGGCGAGACCAGCGGGGTTACGAGGGATGAGCACCTTACCGGCACGATGTGACAGCGTGCCGGTTCCATGCGGATCGGTGTCACATCCTGCCGGTTCCGGCCAGGGTGGGTCAGCGGAGCAGGTCGGCGACGGCGGCGATGCCCGCCTCGATGGCGCGCTCGCCAGTCAGCCCGAAGCCGAGCACGAGCTGCGGCGGGGCCGGGACGCGGGCGGCGCGGAAGGGTGCCATCCCGTACAGGCCGACCGAGCGCCGCAGCGCTTGCGCCACGACCGCGTCCTCGTCGGCGCCCTCCGGCAGGTGCGCCACCGCGTGGAAGCCGGCCGCCAGGCCCGTGAGCCGGACGCCGGGGGCGTGCCGTTCCAGCGCCTCGATCAGCGCGGTCCGCCGCCGCGCGTACACCCCGCGCATCTTGCGCAGGTGCCGGTCGTAGCGCCCCGACCTGATCAGGGCGGCCAGCGCGAGCTGGTCAAGACCGGAGGTACCGCGGTCAGACAGCAGCTTCTCCTCGGCGACCGCGGCGGCCAGCGCCGGCGGGGCAAGGACCCAGCCCAGCCGGATCGCGGGCGCCAGCGACTTGCTGACCGTGCCGAGGGTGAACACCCGGTCAGGGGCGATGCCCTGCAGCACGCCGACCGGCTCGCGGTCGTAGCGGAACTCCGAGTCGTAGTCGTCCTCGACGATGTACCCGTCGTGACGGCTGGCCCATTCCACCAGCGCGTGCCGCCGCGCCGCCGCCAGCACCACCCCGGTGGGCGACTGGTGCGCCGGGGTCACCACCACGGCGCGGGCCCCGCTGGCCGCCAGCGCGGCCACGTCGACCCCGAGGTCGTCGACCGGAACCCGGACCGCCGGCGCGCCCGCCAGAACAGCCGAACGCACCGAGGTGCTCGTCTCGTCGTCGCCGTAGCCGGGGTCCTCGAAGGCCACCCGCCCGACGCCGAGCTTGCCCAGCACCTGCAGGACCAGGTTGAGCCCCTGGGCGAAACCGGTGCAGACGACGAGGTCCTCACCGGTGGCGGCGGCGGCCCGTACCCGGCGCAGGTACCCCGCGAGCACCTCGCGCAGCGCGGCGCTGCCGCGCGGGTCGCCGTAGTCCAGCTCCGCCGTTGCCACCGACTGGCAGGCCTCGCGCATCGCCCACACCCAGTCACCGCGCGGGAAGCTGGCCAGGTCGGGGACCCCGGACCGGAAATCCGCGATCAGCCGGGGTGCCGGTGCGGCCGCCCGCGGCTTCGGGGCTCTGCTGGCTCCCCCGAGCCCACCCCTGGTGGCCGCGGGGTAGGCGCGCGCCGCGACCTTGGTGGCCGAACCGACATGGCTGTCCAGGTACCCCTCGGACAGCAGCTGGCCGTAGCACTCCTGCACCAGGCCGCGGGACACCCCGAGCTCGCGCGCGAACTCGCGGGACGAGGGCAGCCGCTCCCCCGGCTGGAGCCTGCCGTCCCTGATCGCGTCGCGGAGCCCGGTCTCGAGCTGGGACCGGAGCGGCTGGTCGCTGTCCCGGTCGAGCCGCAGGAGCAGTTCCGGTCCCAGGCCGGACCACTGGATCGCCATGGCAATGGACAGTAGCCGCTCGGCCGGGTCGCGCCAGGTGCCGCCACCCGGCCGGGGCGTGTAACCATGGGCAGATGCGGATCGTCAGCGTCGAATCGACAGACCTGTTCGCCGGAACCGCGCAGCGCCCGCTGCAGCTCATCCGGGTCACGCTGGTGAACGAGGGGGCGGGCATGCTGGCCACCCCCGCGATGTCCGCCGCGATCAGCGTGCGGGGTCCGGGGGTGCGAGATCCCGGCCCGTTCGGTATCAGCGACATGAACCCCGGCGAACAGAAGGCGTTCGAGGTCCCGGTGGAGATCGCCGCGCCCTACCAGCCGGGCAGCACGCGGCAGGTCACGGTGACCGTCACCAGCGACGCCGGGCGCACCCAGGCCGAGGCAGGCCTGACCGTGGCCGAACCCGGCTGGACCATGTGGATGGTCAGCCACTTCCACTACGACCCGGTGTGGTGGAACACCCAGGGCCAGTTCACCGAGGCGCGGCTGGCCCTGCCGGACGAGGACGGCGAGATGCCGGACGTCAGGAGCGCGTTCGAGCTGGTCGGCGCGCACCTGGACAAGGCCAGGCGGGACGCCGACTACAAGTTCATACTGGCCGAGATCGACTACCTCAAGCCGTACTTCGACGCCTTCCCGCAGGACCGCGAGGACCTGCGGCGGCTGATGGCCGAGGGCCGGGTGGAGATCGTCGGCGGCAACTACAACGAGCCGAACACCAACCTGATCAGCGCCGAGGCCATCATCCGCAACGCCGTGTACGGCGTCGGGTTCCAGCGGGACGTGTTCGGCGGCGACCCGCGCAGCGCGTGGATGATCGACGCGTTCGGCCACGACCCTGGCTACCCGGGCCTGATGGCGGCGGCTGGGCTGACCTCCTCGGCGTGGGCGCGCGGTCCCTTCCACCAGTGGGGCCCGTCCGGGGCCGAGGGCGGCGACCGGCGGATGCAGTTCAGCACCGAGTTCGAGTGGATCTCCCCGGACGGCGGCGGCCTGCTCACCGCGTACATGGCGCACCACTACGGCGCGGGCTGGCGGCTGCACGCACCGCCGGACCTGGTTGCGGCCGAGCTTGAGGCGTACGGGCAGTTCCGCGGGCTGGCGCAGGTCGCGACCACCCGCAACGTCCTGCTCCCGGTCGGCTCGGACCACGTCATCCCGGCCCGCTGGGTGACCGACATCCACCGCGACTGGAACCAGCGCTACGTGTGGCCCAGGTTCGTCACCGCGGTGCCCCGCGAGTTCTTCGACGCCGTCCGCGCCGAGGCGGCCGGGCCCGGCTCGAGCGCCTGGATCAGCCCGCAGACCAGGGACATGAACCCGGTGTACACCGGCAAGGACGTCTCCTACATCGACACCAAGCAGGGTCAGCGCGCGATCGAGACCGCGGTCACCGAGGCCGAACGGCTCGGCACCCTCGCGTGGCTGGCCGGCGCGCCGTACCCGCACGCGGCGCTGGACAAGGCCTGGCGGATCCTGGCCTACGGCGCCCACCACGACGCCATCACCGGGGTCGAGTCCGACCAGGTGTACCTGGACCTGCTGGGCAGCTGGCGGGAGGCCTGGGAGCTCGCCTCGGCCGCCCGCCAGGACGCGGCGGCTTACCTGGCCGACCCGGCCCCGGACTCCGGCCTGGCCGTCACCGTGATCAACGGGCTGGCCCGGCCGCGGGACGGGATGGCCCGGGTCACGATCGGAGTGGACCGGGACGGCATCCGGTGGCTGGAGCTCCGCGACGACGCCAGCCAGCTGGTGCCGGCGCTGGCCGAGGGAGTCCGGCGCCGGGACGACGGCTCGCTGGCCGAGGTCACCCTGACCTTCCGGGCCCGGGACGTGCCGGCGCTCGGGACGCGGACCTACCGGCTGCGGGCGGCAGACACCGGTGCGGGCGGATGGCAGGAGGCCGGCGGGACGACGATCGAGAACGACGCCTACCTGGTCACCGCGGATCCGGCGCGCGGCGGGACGGTCAGCGTCACCGACAAGCGCACCGGCACCCGCGTGCTGACCGGACCCGGCAACGAGCTGGTCATCCAGGACGAATACGCGCAGCACCCCCGGCACGGCGAGGGTCCCTGGCACCTGGCGCCCAAGGGACCGGGGCTCGGCTCGTCCTCGGTACCGGCCACGGTGCGGGCCGAACGGTGCCCGGCGGGTTCCCGGCTGGTGGCCTCGTTCAGCCTGGACGGGCTCGACGTGACCCAGGAGACGGTGCTCTGGGATCACGCCGAACGGGTCGAGTTCCGCACCCACGTGGACGCCTACGCCGGGCGCGACCGCCTGCTGCGGGTGCGCTTCCCGGCCGGCGTGCCGGGCGGGCTGCCGGTCTACCAGACCGCCACGGCGGTGATCGGCCGGTCGTTCGGGGTGGTGGACGTGGACTCGGCTGACCACTGGTACACGCTGGACAACCCGGCGTACCAGTGGTTCGGGCTCGGTTCGGTGGCGCGCGTCACGGACCGCGGCGGGCTGGCCCAGGCGATCGGGGTGGCCGAGGTCGTCTGCCCGGAGGCACCGAACGGGCGGGGTGATCTGCTCCGTGACCTGCTGGTGGCGCTGGCGGCGGCGGGCGTGACCGCGACCTGCAGCCAGGCCGACGGACCGAGGTACGGCGCGATCGACGTGGACTCTAACCTGCCCGACGTCCGGATCGCGATCGGCGGCCCCGAGGTGAACCCGTTCACCGCCGAAGTGCTGGCCGCCGCCGGGCCCGGGTACGCCAAGGCGCTGGCGACCCGGCTGGCCTCGGCGCCGGCCGCACGGCTGTGGGTGCCGGGTTCCCGTAACCGGGCCGACGCCTTCGGCCCGGACGCCGACGTGCGCGGGCCCGGCGACCTGCCCGTGCTGGTCCTGGCGGGCGACCTCGCCGCGGCGGTCGCCGGCCTGACCGGTGACCTGGCCGACGCGGTGGTGGACGCCGGCGACCCGGTGGACGGTGAGGTGAGGCCCGTGCCGCTGGCGGACCGCTCGGTCGCGGTGCTGAACCGGGGCACGCCCGGCAGTGTGGTCACACCGGACGGGACGCTGCACCTGTCGCTGATGCGGTCGTGCAGCGCCTGGCCGTCCGGGATCTGGATCGACGGGGACTGCCGCACGGCGCCGGACGGCAGCAGCTTCGCCTGGCAGCACTGGAGCCACACGTTCGAGTACGCGCTGGCCTCGGGGCCCGGCGACTGGCGGGCCGCGGGCTTCAGCCTGGCCGCGGAGGACTACAACCACGACTTGCTCACCGTGCCCGGCGCGGGCCCAGCCGCGGGTTCGGCCCGGGCCGGGTCGCTGTCGGTGGAGCCGGCCACGGTCACGCTCGGCGCGCTGAAGCCGCGCGGGAACCCGCTCGCCGCCGGGCGGACGGGGGCGCTGACCGGGGGTGACACCGTCACCGTGCGGCTGCGGGAGACCAGCGGGCGGCCGGTCACCGCGCGGGTGCGGTTCCCCGGCGTCGCCGCCGCGTGGCTCACGGACCTGCTGGAGGAGTCCGACGGCGCTCCGCTGCGGGTCGAGGACGATACGGTTTTTGTCGATTTGCCGGCATTCAGTACGGCAACAGTGCTAATCCGGGGGGACGATCCCCCCGGGACCCCCCCTGCTCTCGGGGGGACTACCCGTCCCCCCGAACCCCCCTGGCCCCCCTGGCCCCCCGAACCCCCCTGGGAGCCGGTGCAGCCGGTCTACACACGCTACTGGCTGCACGGGAAGGGCCCGGCGCCGGCCGGGAACCTGCCGGTCGCGGTGCACCTGTCTCCGGTCAGGGTGGCCCTGACGAACCCGGGCGAGGCGGCGGCACTGACGCTGACCGTGGGCTGCGGGGCCGAGCCGGCCTCCGGCACGGTCGAGCTGGTGGCGCCCGGCGAGGTGACCGTAACCGCGGGCCGCGACCTGCGCTACGACCTGGCCCCCGGCGGCTACGCGGCCTGGAGCCTGACGGTGCGGGTGCCGCCGGGGACCGCGCCCGGACGGTACTTCGTGGGGGCACGGATCCGCGACGACCGCGGCCACCTGATCGAGGACACGGCCATGGTGGCAGTCGGCGAGCGACGCTGGCCCGATCCCGACCTGCCGCCGGAGGACGCCCTCGAGCTGATGCAGGCCGACTACGCCTCCGGCGCGGCCGAGGCGGACGTGGCGGTGCTGACGCCCGGGCTGCGGCTCGCCCCGGGGAGCGACGGCGAGCTGCAGGTCCGCGTGACCAGCGGGCTGGCCTCGGAACTGCGCGGCGAGGCCCAGCTGGTCTCGCCGTTCGGCAGCTGGGAGATGCTCGGGCCGTGGACGCAGGGTTTCAGCGTCGCGCCGGGCGCGAGCACGGTTCTGCGATTCGCCGTGCACGTACCAGTGACGGCTCGTCACGCACAGTGGTGGGCGCTGGTTAAGGTCATGTACTACGGCCGGGTGCGGTACACCGAGGCCATACCCGTTGTCATCGGACCAGTCAACTGACCTAGCTACGCTGCGTGCGAACGGATACGGTAAGAGACTCTAGTTGTTCCCTAATTCAAGCGTGAGACTTCCAGAGGGCCCATGCAGTCCGCTACCGCGATACTCACCGGCAACCTGCCAGCGGAGCCGAACAGCTTCATCGGCCGCGAGCGTGACCTGGCCGAGCTGGCCAGGCTGCTGGGCGAGGTCCGCGCGCTGACGCTCAGCGGCCTCGGCGGTATCGGCAAGACGCGGCTCGCGGTGCGGCTGGCCCGCGACGTGCTCTCCGGGGAGAACCCGGACGAGGGGCCTGGCGACCTGGACGAGGCGTGGCTGGTCGAGCTGGCCGACTGGCACGGCCCGGTCGCGCAGGCGGTGGCCACCACGCTGGGGGTCCGCGAGGAGCAGGGGGTCCCGCTGGCGCAGACACTGGCCGAGGCGCTGCGCTCGCGGCACATGCTGCTGATCCTGGATACCTGCGAGCACCAGGTCAGCGACTGCGCCACGCTGGTGCAGCTGCTGCTGGCCCGGTGTCCGTGGCTGCGAATCATCGCGACCAGCCGGGAGCCGCTGCGGGTGCGGGGCGAGACGGTGTGGCGGGTGCCGCCGCTTGACCTGCCGCCGGACGGCGCCAGCGGCGCCGAGCTGGCGGCGCACGAGGCGGTCCGGCTGTTCGCGGCGCGCGCCGCCGGGGCCCGGCCTGGGTTCACGCTGACCAGCGACAACACGGCGTCGGTGGCCCGGTTGTGCCGGACGCTTGACGGCATCCCGCTGGGCATCGAGCTGTCCGCGGCCCGGGTCCGGGCGCTGTCGGTGGAGCAGATCGCCGACCGGCTGCGGGACCGGTTCCAGCTGCTCAACTCCGGCGACCGGACCGCGCCGCTGCGGCAGCAGACGCTGCGGGCCACCGTGGACTGGAGCTTCGAGCTGCTGGACTCCGACGAGCAGATGCTGCTACGGCGGCTGGCGACCTTCTCCGGCTGGAACCTGGACATGGCCGAGCAGGTGTGCTCGGACGACGCCATCGGGGCTGACGCGGTGCTTGGGCTGCTCATCTCGCTGATCGACAAGTCACTGGTGGTGCTGGACGGCGAGGCGGCGGGCGACGCCCGGTACCGGCTGCTGGACACGATCAGGGAGTACGCCTCCGAACGGCTGGAGGCCGCCGGGGAGTCCGGCGCGCTGGCGCTGCGGCACCGGGACTGCATCCTGGCGCTGGTGGAGGAGACGGTCGCCACGATGTTCAACCGCGGCGAGCCGCCCTGGCCGGTACGCCGGGAGGTGTTCCGCCGGGGCATCGCCGAGTACGGCAACTTCCGCATCGCGCTGCAGACGTCGCTGGCGCACGGCCACGCGGACGAGGGCCTGCGGCTGTGCATCGGGCTGCGCAACATGTGGCTGCCGCACGGCGACACCCGCGAGGCGGCCACCTGGCTGGACCGGTTCCTCGTCCTGCCCGACGCGGAGGTCTCCTCGCCGGTGCGCGGACGGGCCCTGGCGGTCCGCGCCGAGGTCGCGTTCGACCTGCAGGACTACGACACGCTGGTGCGCTGCGCGACCGAGAGCCTGGAGCTCAGCCGGGCCAGCGGCGACGACTTCCCGATACCGACCGCGCTGCGGGTGATCAGCCAGGCCGCGGCGCGGGCGGGCCGGGCCGGCGACGCGGTGACCTACATCGAGGAGGCGGTCGCGGCGGCCGAGGCGGCGGGCAACGACTGGGAAGCCGGGCTGACCCAGGCCACCAAGGCCGCTATCGCCGTCCGGCAGGGCAAGCTGAAGTCGGCCCAGCGGGCGTACGAGACCGCGCTCGAGATACTCAGCGACAACAACCGCTGGGGCGTCGCGCAGGTCGAGTACGGGATGGGCACCCTGGCCAGGACCCGCGGCGACGCCGAGATGGCGGTCCGGTACTACGCCGACGCGATGGAGATCTTCCGCGAGCTCGACGCCTGGCCGGAGATCGCCCGCTGCCAGGCCGGGATCGGCTGGATCGCGGTTACCACCGGCGACTACGGCCAGGCGGCCGACAGCCTGGCCGAGGCGCTGCGGCTGAACCAGGTCGGCGGGCAGCGGCTGGGCATCGCCCGCGGCCTGGAGGCGTTCGCCGCGCTTGCCGCGGCGCGGCAGCAGCCCGAACGGGCGGCCCGGCTGGCCGGCGCGGCCTGCCAGCTGCGCGAGTCGCTCGGGCACGGGGCCGGCATCGGCCCGCGGATCGAGGAGGTGCTCGAGTTCGCCCGCGGCCGGCTCGGCGCCTCGGCCGCGGCCGCCCTGTTCGCCGAGGGCCGCGAGACGGTCGCCGAGGACGCCGTCGGCTTCGCGCTCGGCCCGGACCAGCATCAGCCCGTGCCCGGACCTGCCGCGGCCGGCGAACCCGCCTGGACCGACCCGTCGCGGCTGGCCGCGTTCACCGGTTCCGGGCCCCGGCAGGACAACGGCGGCGCGCACCGCGGACCCACGCCGCTGACCCCGCGCGAGCACGAGATCGTGATGCTGATCGCCCAGGGCTTGTCCAACCGGGAGATCGCCGACGAGCTGGTGATCAGCCCGGCGACCGCCGCCCGGCACGTGGCCAACATCCTGGCCAAGCTCGGCTTCAGCTCGCGTACACAAGTTGCCTCATGGGCTACCCGCCACGACGCGTCCAGCTGACTTCCGCGTGCACATGTGCACGCGGATCCGGCTCCTGAGCCTGGCGATATGCACACCGGAATACACAGTTCGGCGCATGTGCAGCAGGCCGCCACGGCCTAGCGTTCAACTGTCGCTATCACACGGTGGCACCGGGTCCTGAAACCCGGTGCCGGCCTGTTCCCAAGGGGGGGTGGGAACCGGCGAGCCAACGGCAGCGGCCGGGCGGGTCCCGGTTTCACGTCAGGACCCGCCCGCTGAACGAGCCAGGCTGGGAGGTTCTGGTGGAACGCGTCGGTACCGGGGAACGCACGGCGGCAGACCAGCTCATGGTGAGCGATTGCTCGCCAGATCGCGCGCTGACCGAGCGCATCCTGGAAGTCGCGGACGAGGCAGGTTACCGGGCCGCCCTCATCGACGCCACCGACGGCTCGGTGACGGCGTGGCCGCGGTTCGCCCGGACGGTGCGGGCGGCAGCGGCCGGGCTGGCCCGGCGCGGCCTGGCCGAAGGCGACACGGCCGGCGTGTTCGTCCAGGACGCGGCCAGCGCGGCCATCGCGGTCAACGCGATCAGGGCCGCCGGCGGCCGTGCCTGCCTGATCCGGTCCGACGCGGGCCCGGCGGATATCGCCGACCGGCTCAACGCCTGCGCGGCGCGGGTGCTGATCACCTCGGCTCCGCTGGCCGGGCTCGCCGCCGAGGGCGCGGACCGTTCCCGGGTGCGGCAGGTCATCGCGTTCGGGGACGCGGACGGCACCACCCCGTTCAGCTCGCTGCTCGGATCGGGCCGGCACAGCTCATCAGGCTGGCAGCCTGACGCGCAAGCGGCCGCCGAGCCCGGCTTCGCCGAGAGGTCCGGTCCCGCGCATGAGTCTGGCCGTCCGGAGGGGAACGGCCAGACTCATGAGCGAGACCTGACGGACTCCGGCGAGCCGGGCTCGGGCGGCGACCTGACCCACCGGGACGTGGTGGTGGCGGGCCCGCCGTGCGGTGACGGGCCCGCCTACACCTCGCTTCTCGACCTCACCCTGCTGGCCGGCGCCACCCTGGTGGCGGCGCCGGTCCCGCTGGTGGCACCCGCGCTGCGGGTGTACAAGGGCACCGCCGCGATCGTCCCGCCCGGCACCGGCGTGCCCGGCCTGGAGCCGGCCCGGATCTTCGCGGCCGGCTAGGAGGCGACGACCTCTTCCTGCTGCCGCGGGGCGGGCGCCGGAGCGGGCCTGAGCCGCCTGGTCCTGATCAGGGTGATGATGACCAGCAGGCTACCCAGGTCAAGCAGCGCGGCGAAGCCGAACGCGGTTCCCATGCCGTGGGTGAGCGCGTGCGGGCTCGTCGCGTGTCCGCTCGCCGTGCCGAACACCGCCACCAGCACGGCGAGGCCGAGCGAGCCTCCGGCCAGCTGGAGCATATTCACCAGCCCGGACGCGGCGCCGGAGTCAGCCGCGGGCACGCCGGCCAGCGACGCACTGGTCAGCGGCACGAACACCAGCCCCATCCCGACGCCGATCAGCAGCATCGGGCCGAAGACGCCCGACCAGTAGCCCGTCTCCGCCGACACCCGGGACAGCCAGGCCATCGACGCGATCGCGGGCACCATCCCCGTGATCATCAGCGGCTTCGCGCCCAGCAGCGGCATGAGCCTCGGCGCCAGCCGGGACACCCCGAACAGGGCGAAGGTCATCGGCAGGAACGCCAGCCCGGCCCGGAGCGGGCTGAAGCCCATGATCTTCTGCAGGAACTGGGTGAGGAAGAAGAACATCCCGAACATGCCCGCGATGAGCAGCAGCCGGGCGATGAAGGAGCCCGCCCGGCTGACGTCGGTGAACAGGCGCATCGGGGTAATCGGCTGGCGGGCCCGGGTCTCGGTGACCACGAACAGGGCGAGCACGACCGCGGCCGCACCGAACGCGGCCAGCGCCATGTGGTTCCCCCAGCCGTCGGCCGCGGCCCGGATGAACCCGTACACCAGCGCGGTCACGCCGGCCGTGGCGGTCAGCGCCCCGGCCAGGTCGAAGCGCCCCGGCAGCCGCGGCGTCTCGGCCACGAACCGCGGGGTGATCGCGACCACGGCCAGTCCGATCGGCACGTTGATGAACAGCACCCACCGCCAGGACAGCCACTCGGTGATCACCCCGCCGAGCACCAGGCCCAGCGAGGAACCACCGGTGATCACGCCCATGTAGATGCCGAGCGCCCGGGTCCGCTCCCGGCCCTCGGGGAAGCTGGTCACGATCAGCGCGAGCACGGCGGGTGCGGCGAACGCGCCGCCCACGCCCTGCAGCGCCCGGGCGGCCAGCAGCACGCCCGGGGTCGTCGCGAGGCCTCCGGCCAGCGAGGCGAGGGTGAACAGGGTGATGCCGGCGATGAACATTCTCCGCCGGCCGAGGATGTCGCCGGCCCGGCCCCCGAGCAGCAGCAGGCCGCCTGACGTCAGCGTGTACCCGTTCAGCACCCAGGACAGGCTGGTCGCCGAGAAGTGCAGGCTGGTCTGGATGTGCGGCAGCGCGATGTTCACCACCGTCATGTCCAGGATGATCATGAGCTGAGCGCCGAGCATGATGGCCAGGGCGATCCCGGACCGCTGGTCACGGGCGATCCCCGGCCGCCCGCCGCGCATACGGTTCCCGTTAACCCCGCTGACCTCTCTGGCATCGTCAGCTCCATGCGGAGCATGCGAAGAAGACAAGATGCCTCCATGGTTATCTGGTCATGCGATCTGACGGCCGCAACGGACCATCGATGCCAGCGAGGCCGGCCTGGCTGCGCCATCTAGGTCGGGCCATCTAGGTCGGGCCATATCCAGGTGGGCCGTCCCGGCGGCGATGGAGCACCGATGCGGTTCCTGCAGGCCTCCGGTGGCTGACAGACCGCTGGCCGGGCGGTACCATCGGGAATGAAACGGAGGTCTACTCCGGTTAACTATACGGAGGTAGCCTCCGTTTCGCAACCTAATTAGTTCCGGCTCGACCTGTTCCGGCCCGCCGCGCCGCGCGGCGAGCTTGTCCCCGATCCCGTTAACCTCGAAGCGATGACCAGAACACCTGACCAGGTTCCGCCGCGGCCCGCCGAGCAGTTGCGGGCCGACGCGCGGCAGAACCACGCCCGGCTGATCGGCGCGGCTACGGCCGCGTTCGCCGAGCGGGGTGCCGACGCGCCGCTGGAGGACATCGCCCGGCGCGCCGGGGTGGGCATCGGCACCCTTTACCGGCACTTCCCCACCCGGCTCGACCTGCAGGCGGCCGTGTTCCGCAGCCAGGTGAGCGCGGTCTGCGGGGAAGGGGACGCGCTGCTGGAGAAGGCGCCGCCCGGGCAGGCTTTCGCCGCCTGGATGCGGAGCCTGGCCGGCTACCTGGTGACCAAGCGCGGCCTGTCGCACGCGCTGATCGAGGCGGTCGGCATCGAGTCCGAGCTGATCTCGTCCTGCTGGATGGCGATGCGCCAGACCACCGAGCGGCTGCTGGCGAACGCGCAGGAGGCCGGTGTCATCCGGCCGGACGTGGACGCCACGGACGTGATGCGCCTGGTACACGGGGTGACGGTGAGCACCGAGAAGGCGCCCGAACGGTCCGACATGCTCCTGTCCATCATGCTCGACGGCCTCCGCGCCACCCCCTCCTGACCCGCGCAGGTCCCCGCGTTGTCCTGGCCCATCCATGCTGGGAGAGGTGGATGCCGCTCAGCTTGAGCTGATCCTGGCTGGCTCACGTGCTGCCGTCGGCCGCAGCGGGCCTGCGGTTGATCGTGGACCGGAACCCGCGCTATCCGGGGGAACTGTCCACGGTCCTGGCCGCCGCCCAGTGGGTCGCACCAGCCCTCACGGGAGCAGCCCGGGACGACCGGGCCGGTCATCGGGTGCCGAAAAACCCTTATCAGGGGTACAGCGACCCACGATGACGCGACCTCGCCGCAGATCAAGCGACGAGTTAATGACCGCCGCGTTCCAGCGACATGAACGCGGCATCCACATCGAATGAAGGCGCCTCGAGGCCCGGTACCAAGAGCCACGGCAGGGGCACTAGAAACCCAATAGCATCACGGACACCACCGTGCGGCGACATGCCTATGCACGATCAATTAAGCCAGGTGACATTGAGTTGGAGACTGCCACTGACAGGCGCCCGGCGTCAGGCTGACATGAATGCGCGGGTCACGTGAATGCGGGGGTCAGATGTCTGGGGTGTCAGATGTCTGGGGGGTCAGATGTCTGGGGGGTCAGATGTCTGGGGGGCGATTCTCGTAGGGGGTGCTGAGGACGACGGTGGTGCGGGTCGAGACGCTGCCGAGGGTGCGGATCTGCTGGAGCAGGTCTTCCAGCGCGACGGGCGAGGTCACCCGCACCTTCAGGATGTAGTTCTCGTCACCCGCGACGCTATGGCAGGCCTCGATCGCCGCCAGGTGCTCGAGCCGCTGCGGCACGTCGTCGGGCGCGGCGGCGTCGAACGGCTTGATGGAAACGAAGGCCGTCAGCGGCAGGCCCACGTCGTCCGGGTCGAATACCGCAACGTACCCCTTGATCACGCCGTCCTGCTCCAGCCTGCGCACCCGCTGGTGGACCGCCGACACCGACAGGCCGGCCTGCCTGGCCAGTTCGGTGAAGCTCATCCGGCCGTTGCGGGTCAGCAGCGACACGATCTTGCGGTCGATCTCTTCCACGAAATCACGTTAGCGCCAACGGTTGCAGGCTGCGACTTCATCACAATATAACGAATTGGTCACGTCGTTTACGCTAACGTAACATCGCCGCTCGCGTCCTTATGAGCAGATCACGGCGAGGTTACGCTGCCGCCATGGCGCAGATCATCTTGGATCATGTGGAGAAGGCGTACCCGGGCGGGGTGAAGGCGGTCGACGAGCTGAGCCTGAATATCGCCGACGGCGAGTTCATGGTGCTGGTCGGCCCGTCGGGGTGCGGCAAGTCGACCGCGCTGCGGTCCATCGCCGGGCTGGAGGAGATCACCGCCGGGACCATCACGATCGGGGACCGGGTGGTGAACGACCTGCCGCCGAAGGACCGGGACATCGCGATGGTGTTCCAGAACTACGCCCTGTACCCGCACATGTCGGTGGAGCAGAACCTGGCGTTCGGCCTGCAGCTGCGCAAGACGCCCAAGGACGAGATCAAGCGCCGGGTGGACGAGGCCGCCAAGATGCTGGGCTTGGAGCCGTACCTCAAGCGCAAGCCGGCCGCGCTGTCCGGCGGGCAGCGGCAGCGGGTCGCGATGGGCCGGGCCATCGTCCGCGAGCCGCAGGCCTTCTTGATGGACGAGCCGCTGAGCAACCTGGACGCCAAGCTGCGGGTCTCGATGCGGGCCTCGCTGAACCAGCTGCACGAACGGCTCGGCGTCACCACCGTGTACGTGACCCACGACCAGGTCGAGGCGATGACCCTGGGGAACCGGGTGTGCGTGCTGCGGGACGGGCGGCTGCAGCAGGCCGATACCCCGCAGACTTTGTTCGAGGCCCCGGTCAACTTGTTCGTGGCCGGGTTCATCGGCTCCCCCGCGATGAACTTCGTCACCGCGGACCTGGTCCGCGACGACGGCCCGGTGGTCACCTTCGCCGGCTACAAGCTCACCGTCCCGGCCGAGGTGCTGGAGGACAAGCCCGGGCTCGCGGGCTACTTCGGCAAGCAGGTCATCTTGGGCATCCGCCCGTCGGACTTCGAGGACGCCGCCGTCGCCGACCGGAAGCGGGGCACGATGGCCGTCACCGCGGGCGTCACCGAGGAACTCGGCAGCGAGATCAACGTGATCTTCACCATCGACGCCCCGCACGTGGAACACGCCAGCATTGCCGAGGCCGCCGAGGCCACCCAGGACGAAGACGAGGCCACGGCCGCGCTGATCGGCGGCAAGTCGCTGTGGACCGCGCGGGTCTCCAAGGAGAGCCGGGTCCGGCACGGGGCGCAGCTCGAGCTCAGCGTCGACACCCGCTACCTGCAGTTCTTCGACCCGAGCAGCGGCTTGTCGATCGGGCACCCGCAGGCCACGGCGGCACTGGCGAACTAAGCGGACCAGCCAGCCACAGCGCAGCGGCCTGGGCGCCATCCCGGCGCCCAGGCCGTAGCATCGGGCGGACCGTGGGAAACTGTAGGGATGCAGCCGAATCCGGAGGAACTCTACGAGCTCGGTCCGGCCGCGCCCGGCATCGCAGGCGCACCGATGTTGCACTACCTGGAGGGCTTCATCGACGCGGGCACCGCGGGCCGTCTGCTCACCGAGCACTTGCTGCGCGTCTTCCCGCACGAGACGGTGGCGCGGTTCGATGTTGACCGGCTGATCGACTACAGATCGCGGCGCCCGCTGATGACCTACGACAACAGCCGGTGGGAGAGCTACGAGCCGCCCGAGCTGGCCCTGCACCTGCTGCACGACCAGGGCGAGCGCCCGTTCCTGCTGCTGACGGGACCCGAACCCGACCACGAGTGGGACCTGTTCAGCCGGGCCGTGCTGACCATCGCCTCCCGGCTCGACACCGGTCCCGCGATCAGCTTCCTCGGGATCCCGGCCGGGATGCCGCACACCCGGCCGCTCGGCGTGATCGCGCACGCCACCCGCGAGGACCTGCTGGCCGGCCACCAGCGGCTGGCGAGCCGGATCCAGGTGCCGGGCAGCGCGCCGGCCCTGCTCGAGCTGCGCTTGGGCGAGGCGGGCCGCGACGCGCTCGGCTTCGCCGTGCAGGTGCCGCACTACCTGGCCCAGGCCGTGTATCCGCCGGCCGCGCTGGCGCTGCTCGGCTCGGTGACCACCTCGACCGGGCTCGACCTGCCCGACGCCGAGCTCCGCGAGGCCGCGGACCGTACCAATGAGGCGATCGAGCGACAGGTCGAGGAGTCCGCCGAGGTCGCCGAGCTGGTCCGCGCACTGGAGCAGCAGTACGACACCGCGGCCGAGAGCCAGCAGGCCGCCGTGGACGCGGCGGCCGGCCTGCTCGCCGACGGCGAGGCCATGCCGACGGCCGACGAGCTGGCCGCCCAGTTCGAGCGCTTCCTGGCCGAGAACCAGGACCGGACCGACCCGCCCGATCACTAGGGCCCCGATCACCAGGACTAGGCGACGACGACCAGCTCCCGTGGGGTGTGGTTGAGCCGTTCGGCTCCGTCGGCCGTGCAGACCACGATGTCCTCGATCCGCGCGCCGTGCGGCCCGGGGTAGATCCCTGGTTCCACCGAGAACGCCATGCCCGGCTCGAGCGCCTCGGTGTTGCCCGCCACGATGTACGGGTCCTCGTGCGCCTCCAGGCCGATGCCGTGCCCGGTGCGGTGGAAGAACGCCGCCCCGTAGCCGGCCCTGGTGATCGGCTCCCGCGCGGCCGCGTCGACGGACTCGGCGGTCACCCCGGGCCTTACCGCGGCGCAGGCCGCCTCCTGGGCGTCGTACAGGACCTTGTAGTAGGCGCTGAACTCGGCCGGCGGCTCGCCCAGAGCGTAGGTCCTGGTGCTGTCCGAGCAGTACCCCGACGGCATCGTGCCGCCGATGTCGACCACCACGACGTCCCCGGCGGCCAGCACGCGGTCGGAGACCTCATGGTGCGGGCTGGCGGCGTTCGGGCCGGAGCCGACGATCACGAAGTCCACGGTGGCGTGCCCCTCGGCCAGGATGGCCTCGGTGATCACCGAGCCCACGGCCCGCTCGGTCAGCCCGGGCCGCAGCCAGCCGGGGACACGGGCGTGCACCCGGTCGATGGCGGCGCCGGCCTCTCGCAGGGCCGCGACCTCGGCCGGGGTCTTGGAGATCCGCAGTGTGCGCAGCGCGCGTCCGGCCGGCGCCAGGCGCGCTCCGGGCAGCGCGTCGCGGAACTTCAGCACCGACAGCGCCCACATCCGGTCGGAGAGCCCGACCGTGGCGACCGGGCCGAGCAAGTCCGCGACCAGCGCGAACGGGTCCTCGGTCTCCTCCCATGGGATCATCTCCAGGCCGAGCGAGCCGGCCGGGGAGGCCTGCGCCGCGGCCAGTTCCAGCCGCGGCACGAACAGTGCAGGCTCGCCGTCAGCCGGGATGGCCAGGCAGGTCAGCCGCTCCAGCTGCTTAGCGTCATAGCCGATCACGTACCTCAGGTCCGGGCCGGGGGTCAGCAGCACGGCGTCAAGCCCGGCCGCGCCGGCCGTCTCGCGCACCTGGCCGAGGCGCCCCGCGGGATACAGTTCGTCCGTCGTCACGACATAGATGCTAGGCCCCCGACCCTAGGACGGGGACACGGCGGTGACGAACCGGCTCAGCGAGGAGCCGAGGCCCCAGTGGTCGCCGAGCTCGCGCAGCCGGTCCGCGTCGGCCGGCACCGCGGGCAGCGTCCCGTCGAGGTCAGGCAGCGGGGCGTCGTCGGCCACCTTGACCACGGACAGGGCGACGTCCAGGTACTCCCGGGCCTTCTCCAGCTTGTCCCGGCTGCCGCGGGGGAAGCCGCCGTGGCCGGCGTCCAGCGCCGTGGTGATCCCCTCGATGCTGCCGAACGTGCGGATCAGCGCGGCCGCGGTCTTCTCCCCCACACCCGGCACCCCGGGTAGCCCGTCGCTCGGGTCGCCGCGCAGCGCGGCGAAGTCGGCGTAGCCGCGGCCGGGGATGCCGTACTTCGCGGACACCGCCGCCTCGTCGATCACGTCCATGTTCTGCAGGCCGCGCACGGTGTAGATGATCCGCACCCCGCGCTCGTCGTCGACCAGCTGGAACAGGTCCCGGTCGCCGGTGACCACGTCCACCGGGCCGTCGCACCGGGCCGCCAGCGTGCCCATCACGTCATCCGCCTCGTACCCGGGCGCGCCGGCCAGGGCCAGCCCGGCCACCCGGAGCACCTCTTCGATGACCGGGACCTGCGGGGAGAGGCCGGGCGGGGTCTCCTCCGACGTGCCGTCCGCGGCGAGCCGGTGCGCCTTGTACGAGGGCACCGCCGCGACGCGGAAGGCCGGCCGCCAGTCCGCGTCCAGGCACGCGACCAGCCGGGCGGGGTGCCTGGCCCGGACCAGCCGGCTGATCATGTCGAGCAGCCCGCGTATCGCGTTGACCGGGGTACCGTCCGGGGCCCGGACGGTCTCCGGCACGCCGAAGAAGGCGCGGTAGTACAGCGACGCGGTGTCAAGCAGCATGAGGGAGCCCACACCCGACATCCTAGGCGCGGGCCGGCCAGTCAATCACCAGCGCATCAGAGCAGGATGACCTGGCCGTCCACGATCTTGATCTGCCGGGTCGGCAGCGGCGACGGCGCCGGGCCTGCTACCACGGCGCCGTTGGTGATCTTGAATTCGCTGCCGTGGCAGGGGCAGTCGATGGTCCCGCTGGTCACCTTGTTCACGAGGCAGCCCACGTGCGTGCACACCGCGCTGAACGCCTTGTACTGGCCGCTGGCCGGCTGGGTCACCACGACCTTGGCCGCGGTGTAGATCGCGCCGCCGCCGACCGGGACATCGCTGGCGGCACCGAGGACGGTGCCCTTCGGCTTGGGCTTGGGCTTGGGCTTGTGCTTGTGCTTGTGCTTGGCCTTCTTCCTGGCCGCCCGGCTGGTCTGGCCGCCGCGCGGGGCGGGGCTGGACGACATGGCGCCCGAATCTGGCGCCGCCGGGCTTGTCATCGCGCCCGAGCTCGGCATGGCGCCCGGCGCCGGGCCGTCCGGCGGTACTCCCGCCTGGTTGGCGTCGTAGGGTACCGCCGCGGTACTGCAGCCGGCCAGGACCCCGCCCAGGCCGACCAGGCCCACCCCCAGCAGCACGCCGCGTCTGGTCGGACGCGGATCCCGCCCGGCGCTGCTGCCCCGAGATTCGCCGTCCCGCGTGGATTCGCCGTCCCGCCCGGATTGCGGAGTCATCGACCGCCCTTCGCTCGTCTGCTTCCGCCCCGTGACACCGTCTTAGGGGAGGCGGACCGCCGGGCGCTGGGGGTGACGGGATCTGTAAGAGTCCGGTAACCGCGCCGCGCACACGCCGGGTCCAGCCGGGGCGGGAAGGGGTCGCCATGGCGCCTGCCAGGCCCGTTCGGCCCCTTACTGCTTGTCGGCCTCCCAGCCGGCCGCGAGGGCCGAGACCCGCCCGGCCGCGTCCGGCAGGGTCAGCCCGCGGCCGACCGCCACCCCGACCAGGTAGGCGGTGAGGGGCGCGGCCGGCCGGGCCACGCCGTGCGCGACGTCGCGGGTGAGGTCGAGCACGGCCCGAAAGTCGGCATCGCTGGCGTCGAGCCCGAGATCCGCGCAGACCGCGGCCGTCCACTGATCCATGGTGCTCATGGGACCCAGCTTAGGGTGGTCAGGGCAGCAGGCCCCCGTCGGCGGCCAGGTTCTGACCGCTGATCCAGCCGGAGTCGGGGCCGGCCAGGAACGCCACCACGGCCGCGATATCCCCTGGCTGGCCGAGCCGCCGCAGCGCGGTCCTGGCCACCGTGTCCTCGAACGCTTCCCCGGGGTTGGCGGCCCGCAGCATCTCGGTGTCGGTCGCACCCGGCGACACCACGTTCGCGGTGATCCCGCGGCGGCCCAGCTCGATCGCCGCCACCTTCGTGAAGTTCTCCAGTGCGCCCTTGGCCCCGGTGTACAGCGCCCCTCCGGGCGGGTGGAGCCTGGTATTGAGGGTGGAGATGGCGATGATGCGGCCGCCGTCGCGCAGCGCGCGACCCGCGTGCTGGATGAGGAAGAACGGCCCCTTGGCGTGTACCGCCATGTACCGGTCGTAGGCGTCCTCCGTCATGTCGTCGATCAGCACCACCGGGCAGCCGGCCGCGTTGATGACCACGATGTCGAACCCGTCCAGGTGCTCCCGGGCCCGCCCGGTCAGCCGCCGCAGGTCATCCAGGCTGCCCTGGTCGGCCTGCACCGCGACGGCCCGGCCGCCGTCCTCGGCCACCTCGCTGACCACCTCCCGCGCGGCGGTCTCGTTCTGCAGATAGCTGAACACCACCGTGGCCCCGTCAGCCGCCAGCCGTTTGACGATCGCCTGGCCTATCCCCCGTGACCCGCCCGTCACCAGGGCACCCTGGCCGTCCAGTGTTCCCACGCCACCTCCAGCCGTGCTTTCCCTGTCCCTGATCGGTGAAGATATCGTCAGATGGTGGCGGGAAGTAAGCGGCATGCGCATGGCCCGGCGCCAGGGAACGACGCCAGGTGGCTGTGGGCTGCCCTGGCGCTGATCCTCGCCTTCATGGCCGGCGAGGTCGTCGCGGGGCTGGCCGCGCACTCGCTCGCGCTGATCTCCGACGCGGCGCACATGCTGACCGACGCGGCGTCGATCGCGCTGGTGCTAATCACCGCCCGGCTGGCCGCCCGGCCGCCGGCCGGCGGGTACACCTACGGCCTCAAGCGCGCCGAGATCCTGTCCGCGCAGGCCAACGGCATCACGCTGGTGCTGCTGGCGGCGTGGCTGGGGTACACCGCGATCCGGCACCTGGTGACGCCGCCCGCGGTCGCCGGCGGCGTGGTGCTCGGCGTCGCGCTGGCCGGGGTCGCGGTCAACGTCGCGGCCACGCTGATGATCGCCCGCGCGGGCGGCTCAGCTGCTGACCGGCACGGCGCGCCGCGGAGCCTCAACCTCGCCGGCGCGTTCAAGCACATCGTCACCGACCTGTACGCGTTCGCCGCGACCGCCGTGGCGGGACTGGTCATCCTGGCGACCGGGTTCGCCCGGGCGGACGCGATCGCCACCCTGGTCGTCGTCGTCCTGATGGTGCACGCGGGCGGCGGCCTGATCCGCGAGTCGGGCCGGATCTTCCTCGAGGCGGCGCCGGCCGGGCTCGACCCGGCGGCAGTGGGCGCGGCGATGGCCAGCCGCCCGCACGTCGCCGAGGTCCACGACCTGCACATCTGGGAGATCACCTCGGGGATGCCCGCGGCCTCCGCGCACGTGCTCGTCGCCCCGGGCGAGGACTGCCACGCGGTCCGCGCCGACCTGGAGGCCTACCTGAGCCGTGCGTACGGCATCACCCACGCTACCCTCCAGGTCGACCACGTCGGCCTGCCGACCGCGCCCGGGCTGATCCGGCTCAGCCAGCAGCAGCACTGCGACGACGCGCACGGCCCGGCCTACCGTCCCGACGACGCACGGTAATCGCTGAGAAAGCGAAGCAGGGCCGCGCCCGGCGGCTGGCCGAACCACCGGGCGTGCCCGATCAGGTACTCATACGCCAGGTCGGCGTTGGCCACCGAGATCGCCACGCTGGTGAAGTAGTCCGCTTCGGACAGCGCGTACTCGACGTGCACGACGGGCAGCACCAGCGGCAGCGCGATGCCTTCGGCGTCGGTCAGCGGCCGGACCGTCTGGTAACCGTCCAGGAGCACGGCGGCGGCGGCCAGGTCGGCGCTGGCCGTGCCGGTCTCCGGCAGGTCGAGCCAGCTCACCACGGCACGCTCGAGGGCCAGGGCCAGGTCGTGCACTGCGAAGGTCCTGTTGGCCAGGCCGAAGTCGAAGATCCCGGCCACCTGCGCGTCGGGCGCGGCCGAGGTCCAGGTGAGGTTGGACGGGTGCCAGTCGCCGTGCGCCCACTGCGGGGGCAGCGCGGCCAGCTCCGGCGCGGCCCGGCCGATCAGCGGGACCAGGACCTCGCCGAAGTCCTCCTGCCAGCGGCGTTCCGCCAGGTAGGCGGCGAGCGCGGGGCGCGCGGCCACCAGCGCGCGCGCAGCGTCCAGCGGGTCCGGCGCGGTGATGACCTGGCAGGAATTTATCAGCACGGCCGGGGGCCGGGCGGGCCGCCCGAAGTCCGCGCCGGCCAGGTGCAGGCGGGCCAGCGCCACGCCCGCCGCATACGCGTGTCCCAGGCTGGCGTACGGCGACCAGCTGACCGCGTCGCGGTACAGGTCGACGCCGCCGGTCGCCTGGTGCACCTCGTAGCAGAACTCCCCGCGCCGCAGCACGGAGCGCCCGTCGGCCAGCCGCACCACGGCCGGGACCGGCAGCCCGCGGGTGCGCAGGTGGGTGGCGAACTCGTGCTCGACCGCGAGCTGCTCCGGGGTGCGGACGCTGACGTGGTGACGCTTGACGAAGACCGTGACGTCTCCGTGCCTGACCAGCGCGGCGGCCGACATCGGCCGCGGGCTGCGCCAGATGACCACGGGCTGGCGGCCGAGCCCGCCCGGGTCGCTCCGGCCCAGGATGCCGAGCAGCTCGTCGTCGGTGAGCGGCAGCCAGTCGGGTTCGGCCAGCTCACGGCCCATGCCGTGAACGGCGTGCGGGCCCTCGGTCAAGCTCTGCGCCAGCGGTGCAGCAGGCCGCCCGCCACGGTGATAGCCGCGGCAACGGCGAATGACAGGATCGAGGCCGACATCCAGCTGGCCGGGGTGAAGCCGATGTCCTGGCCGAACGATGTCCAGGCCGACGCCCACCAGGACACGTAACCGGGGTTGACGAGCTGGTAGGTGACGAAGCCGGCGGCCCAGGGCACCAGCATCAGCCACCGGGAGCGGGCGGCGGCCGACAGGTCCCAGCGGCCGCGGGACACCACGAAGTAGTCCGCGATCATGACCGCAGACAGCGGCACGAACACCGAGCCGATCAGGGTGAGGAAGTTCTCGTAGTCGGCGATGTTCAGCCACAGCGCGCCCGCCGTGGTCGCCGCAGCGATCACGCCTGCCAGCACGCGGCGGTCCCACAGCGGGCGCAGGTTCTGGGCCGATACCGCGGTGGAGTAGACGTTGGCGAATGCCTGATCAAGCTCGCGCGCGGCCAGGATGGCGAAGCCGAGGGTGCCGAGCGGCAGCGCGATGAACGCGCCGAAGATCTGGTCCGGGTTACCGTGCGCGACGGTGACCAGGGCGAGCAGCCCGATGACGTAGCAGAGCACCTGGGTGGCGCCGTAGCCGGCCAGCACGCCGGCGACAGCGGCCCGCTGGCTGCGGGAGTGCCTGGTGTAGTCGGCGACGAGCGGGGCCCAGGAGATGGCGACCGCGACCACGGTGTCGGTCGCCGCCCAGTATCCGGACCAGGTGCCGTGCGTCAAGCCGGGCAGCGGATGCCGGATCAGCTGCACGAACAGGTAGCACAGCACGACGAGCACGGCGCCGGTCGCGTACTTGCGCAGTACCCTGATCGCGCCGAGCGGCCTGATCGCGAGCAGGGCCGTGGCCGCCCCGGCGATGAGAACGTAGCCCGTCTTCGGCAGGGCCGGTGCCACCGTGTGCGCGGCTGTCGCGATCGTGACCAGCTCGAACACGCCCCAGCCGACGCATTGCGCGATGTTGAGGACGGTCGGCAGGTACGACAGCCTTGCGCCGAACAGCCCGCGCAGCAGCACCATGGCCGGCGCGCCGGTCCGGACGCCCGGCAGCCCGGCCAGCGCGACCGGGAGCGTGCCGAGCACGGTGCCCACCACGATCGCGGTCAGCGCGGCGGCCAGCGACAGCTCGGGGGTGCCCGCGCCGCCCGGCTGCAGGACGAAGATGGCGCCGGTGAAGCCGAGCAGGCTGACCCCCAGGTTGCCCCACAGCCCGAACTGGTCGAGCAGGCTCAGCGCCTGCGGCACCGGTTCGGCGAGCGTCCGGGCGACCTCGGCATGCCGGTCCCCGGGGACGATGACGAAGGTCTTGTTCTGTTCGCTGGTGGTGGTCGCCGCCATGGCAGCCTCCCTACGCCGGCATTACCCGGACAGGTTCATACGGTCGGCGGCGCGAGGAGCCGCCCTCTCAGCCCGGTCAGCCCGAGCTCCCGTGCGTGTTCAGTTCACCCCGATGCTACCGGTTGCCCGGCCCTGGCCCGTTTCCGGCCTCAGCCGCCGATCGCGGACATCGGACGGTCCGGCTGCAGGAACGACGGGTCGTTGATGCCGTGGCCGGGCAGCTTCACCGCGACAGCGCGCCGCCACACCGCGGCCAGCTCGGCGTCGTCCGCCCCGGCCCGCAGCGGGCCGCGCAGGTCGCTTTCTGAGCGCGCGAACAGGCAGTTCCGTACCTGGCCGTCGGCGGTCAGCCGGACCCGGTCACAGGTCCCGCAGAACGGCCGGGTGACCGACGCGATGACACCGACCCGGGCCGGTCCGCCGTCCACCAGGAACGCCTCGGCCGGCGCGGATCCGCGCTGCCTCGGGTCGTCGGGCGTCAGGGTGAACTCGCGGCCGAGCGCGGCGAGGATCTCCTCCGCCGTCACCATCTCGGCCCGTTTCCAGCCGTGCTGGGCGTCCAGCGGCATCTGCTCGATGAACCGTAGCTCGTAGCCATGGTCGAGGCAGTACCTGAGCAGCGGCGCCGCCTCGTCGTCGTTCAGGTCCCGCATGAGCACGGCGTTGACCTTGACCGGGCTGAGCCCGGCCGCCGCGGCGGCGGCCAGGCCGTCGAGCACGTCCGGCAGCCGGTCCCGGCGGGCGAGTTTGCGGAACGTCTCGGGCCGCAGCGTGTCCAGCGACACGTTGATGCGGTCGAGCCCGGCGGCGCGCAGCGTCCCGGCGATGCGCTCCAGGCCGATGGCGTTGGTGGTCAGCGAGATCTCCGGGCGGGGGCGCAGTTCCGCCGTGCGGGCGACGATGCCGGCCAGCCCGCGCCGCAGCAGCGGCTCGCCGCCGGTGAACCTGACCTCGCGGATGCCGAGTCGCTCGACCCCGATTTTGACGAGCCGCACCACCTCGTCGTCGGTCAGCTGATCGGTCTTGGGGAGCCAGTCGAGTCCTTCGGGCGGCATGCAGTACGCGCACCGCAGGTTGCACCGGTCGGTGAGCGATACGCGCAGATCAGTGGCGATCCGCCCGAAGGAGTCAGGCAGCATCGTCCCAGCTTACGCGGGACAGCAACGATCCAATGGTGCACATAGCGTCTCCCGCCAACGAAGCGGAAGCCAGGTCTTGCCCGGCGCAACCGCCCCTTGCGTTTCGTTAGCCGCGGTGAACCATCCCGTAGGCCCGTTCGGCCCGCAGCCGGAGGACAAGCCGCCGGTCGCGGACCATCGCCGCCCGGTAGTCGTCCCAGTCCGGGTGGTCGCCCTGCACCGCGCGGTACAGGTCGACCAGCTCCCCCACGGCCGCGTCGTGCGGGTCGCGGGCCACCTCCGACAGCTCCGCGTGCCCGTCCACCACCACGTAGGACCAGAAGTCACCGCTGGTGACATGGAAGCTGACCCGCGGGTCACGGCGCATGTTGCCGGTCTTGGCCCGGTCGTCCGTGGTGGAGACCCTGATGGTCTGTTCCTCCGGGTACCAGGCGTAGTTCACGTTGGACAGCTGTGGCCGCCCGTCTTTTCTGAGGGTGACCAGTACTCCTTGCCGCTGCCCGGCAATCAGCTCAGCAAACCGACCCTCGACCATGCCGCAAGAACAATCGCCGGCGACCCGATGTTCCGGACACGGGCCGGATCGTGTTCCGACACGGGCCGGATCCGGCCGGGTACGGACCCGTAGAATCGGGCCCGGACGAGGATGACGTGGCCAAAGGGGGCGGCAGCCAACCTGCGAAGCCGATACGCATTGTGACCGCCGGCGCAGGTCAGCGGGCGGTTAACCGGGGAGCCGATTACTATATTGATCTCCCCGCTCACGCGTGGTACAAGGAAAGTGCGCGCGCATCATCACCGCCCTTCCAGGTCCCTATGGGGTGATTGTGCGTATTTCCCGTCTCATCTTCAGCGCGGCAGTTGCGGTTACCACAGCTGGCCTGGTCACGGCCGTGAGCGTGATACCGGCCGCAGACGCCGCCTCCTCGGTCAGCTATGTCGCGCTCGGTGATTCGTACAGCTCCGGCCTTGGCGCCGGGTCCTATATCTCGTCCAGCGGCAGCTGTGACCGGAGCACGAATGCCTACCCGGAGCAGTGGGCCGCCGCCAATTCCCCCGCCTCGTTCGTCTCGGTGGCCTGCGCGGGCGCGACGACCTCCGACGTGATCAGCAGCCAGGTGTCCGCGCTGAGCGCGGCCACCACGCTGGTCAGCATCACCATCGGGGGTAACGACGCGGGCTTCTCCGGCGTGATGGAGACCTGCGTGCTCAAGCCGACCAGTTCGTGCCTGAGCGCCGTCGCGGCCGCCATGTCCATCGTCACCAGGGAAGTGCCGGCCAGGCTCACCAGCACCCTGAAGGCCGTCAGGCAGCGCGCGCCCGGCGCCAGGATCGTCCTGCTCGGCTACCCCGACCTGTATGACCTGTCCAAGTCGGGCACGTGCATCGGGCTGAGCACCCAGGACAGGACCGCGCTCAACTCAGGGGCCGACGCCCTGGACTCCGCCCTGCAGACGGCCGTGACCAGGGCAGCCGATCCCGGCATCGTGTACGCCGATGTCCGCGGGCAGTTCGCCACGCACGAGATATGCGACTCGGACCGCTGGCTGCACTCGGTGAACCTCCTCGCGATCAGCTCGTCCTACCATCCCACCGCGTCCGGCCAGAAGCTCGGCTACCAGCCCGTGTTCAGCAGGAACACCGGGTGAGCCCCGGTTAGCCCGGCGGCTTCGCGCCCGCGGGCACGTGTTCGTCCGCCGACGGCGCCGAGACCGGGCCGGCCGGCAGGCGGCCGGCGAAGGCCAGCGCGACCAGGCCCACCGCGGCGGCGGCCGCGAACGCGGCGGTGATGCCCGGGCGCAGGTCGCCGCCCGCGGCGGCGGCCACGGCCGCGCCGCCTACGCCGATGCCGATCGCGGTGCCGAGCACGTCCGCCAGGTTCAGCGACGCCGAGGCCTGGCCTTCCTGCCCGGGCCGCGCGTTGCGCAGCATCATCAGCGACAGCGGGGCGTACGCCAGTCCCATGCCCAGGCCGGCCACGGTCCAGGCCGCCAGGCCCTCGGCCACCGGCACGGCCGGCTGCAACACCAGAACCATGCCGGCGATGGCGGCCAGGATGAGCAGCAGCCCGGCGCGCACCAGGCGCCGTCCTTCCCAGGCGCCGCTGAGCCGCGCCTGCACCCAGGCGCCGGCCGTCCAGGCCACCGTGGCGCCGGTGACCGCGATGCCGGCCACCACCGGGCTGCGGTGGCGCACCGCCGTTATCGCGAGGGTCACGTAGGCGTCGGCGCCGAAGAACGCGAATGTCAGCAGGCCCCGGCTAGCGATGGTGGCGGGCAGCCCGGGGCGTCCGGTGAGGGTACCGGCCGGGACCAGGCGGCGGAGCGCGGGCAATCCGGCCACGCCGCCGCCCGCGATCAGCGCGAGGCCGGGCAGGATCGCGCCGGACCCGGCCGCGAGGCTGAGGCCGGCCAGTAGCATGGTCGCGCCGGCCGCGGTGAGCAGGCCGTCGGTCAGCCGATGTTCCCGCGCCTGAGCCGCGGCGGGCGGCCCGAGCCGGATCAGCGCGGGCACGGCGATGGATCCGGCCACCGCGACCACCGGCAGCAGGCCCAGGAACACCCAGCGCCATCCGAACAAGCGCGCCACCTCGGCGCTGATCGCCGGCCCGACCAGCCCCGGCGCGACCCATGCGGTCGACAGGACCGCCATCATCCGTGCGCGCAGCGTATCGGGCAGGCTCCGGCCGATAGTCGCGTAGGCCACCGAGGGCACCGCGCCGGCACCGAGGCCCTGCAGGACCCGGCCCGCCACCAGCACGTCCATCGACGGAGCCAGGCCCGCCACGGCCAGCCCGGAGCCGAACAGCATGACCCCCGCCACGAACGGCACCGCGGGCCCCCGCCGGTCGGCCTCCCGGCCTGCCGCTACGATGCCGACCACGCTGCCCAGCATGAACCCGCTGAACACCCAGCCGTACAGGCGCAGGCCGCCCAGGTCGCGGGCGACCACAGGCATGACCGTGACCACGGCCAGCGCCTCGGAGGCGACGAAGGTGATCGTCAGGACCAGGCCGGTGGTCAGCGCCCGCCGCTGCGGCGCCCACAAGCCCGGCGCCCGACCCTCGCCACCCGGCCCCATCGGCTCTCCCTCCGCCCCGCCGCTCCCCCGAGCCTAAGCGCGGTGAGGCCAGGCTAAGCCGGGCGGTTGCGTCAGCGGCGCCGGCCGAGCCATCTGCGGTACCCCAGGCCCCCGGCGCCGGCCAGGATGGCCCCCGCGCCGAGCACGAGAAGCGCGGTGCCCTGGAATCCGGCCGTGCCCCCGCCGCCGGTGACCGGGGCGGCGGACGGGATGCTGCTGGTGGGGGACGTGGTGACCGTTTGGGTCACGGTCACCACGGGCTGAGCGGTCGACGTGTCCGAGGCGACGCCGGGCGTGCCGGTCGGCGACGTGCTGCCGGACGAAGGCGACGTTCCCGATGAGGCGGAGGCCGACGCCGTGCCCGTCCCGGTGGGCGAGTTGGTCACGGTAGGCGAGATGATCGTGGGCGTCGTGCTGGACGTGGAGGAGGTACACGCCGAGACGGCCACGGGGGCGAGCAGCGTCAGGGCGCCCCAGCACAGTACGGTCAGCCTGGCGCCGAATGGCGTGCCCGCGGTCGCTCCGCGCACCTTCATGGACCCTCCTCCTGCGCCGGGCAGATGACGTATTGTTTCCCGCTCCCGGCGGCAGAAACCGGGAATCGGCAAAGGAAACGCGCGAGCCGTCGGGCCTGACGCCCCGGGCGGCAGCCAGCGCAGAAGCGCAATGGCCAGTTCTCCCCCGGAATATTAGGCTAATGGAGTAGGTCAGCGGAGGAAGGGACGGCGACATTGCCGGACACGCCGTGGCGCCGTATCGCCGGATTCCGCGTGGTCGTTTCCTGGCCGGAGACGGAGTACGCCCCGCCGTCCGTCGTCGCGGGCCTGCGCGCCCGGGTGGCCGGGATCACCGGGGTGCTGCTCATCGTGGCCGGCATCGCCGCCGTGGGCGTCGCGGTCGCTTCGCAGGTGCACGCGCCGCAGCCCTCGCTGTCGGAGGCAGGGGTCATCGGCGGCTCGTCCCGGCAGCCTTCGCTGGCCCGCTCGGTCCCGGTGGCGGTGCGCATCCCGGCGATCGGCGTGGACTCGACGCTGCTGCGCCTTGGGCTCAACGCCGACGGCACGGTCCAGGTGCCGTCGATCAGGACCAGCGCCGGCCGGGCGGCGTGGTACAAGTACTCGGCGACTCCGGGCCAGATCGGCTCGTCGGTCATTGAGGGCCACGTCGACAGCCAGCACGGGCCTGCCGTCTTCTTCCGCCTTGGCGCCCTGCACCGGGGCGACACGATCGACGTGACGCTCGCCGACGGGGTCACGGCCGTATTCCGCGTCACGGGCGTGCGCGAGTACAGCAAATCCCGGTTCCCGGCGAAGGCCATTTACGGCACGACCGACTTCGCTGCACTGCGCCTGATAACCTGCGGCGGCGCTTTCGACTACGCCACCGGCCACTATCTCAGTTCGACGGTCGTGTTCGCCTCGCTCGCCTCGTCGCGGCACCCCGGCGGCCGAGCCAGCCCGCAGGTAATCCGGCCCGCGCGGTAATCCGGCGCGGAAATCCGGTTGGGATGGTCATAGCAGCGACAGCTGGCCCTCGACGTCCGGCCGGGGCCGCTTGAGGTGGCGCCATCGCGGCAGGTCGTCCAGGTACGACCAGGACAGCCGGTGGTGCGGGGTGGGACCGAGTGCGGCCAGCGCCTCCTGGTGCGCGGGCGAGGGGTATCCGGCGTTCTCCGCGAACGCGAACTCCTCGTGGCCCAGCCCGGCCATGAGCCGGTCCCGGTGCACCTTGGCGATGACCGAAGCCGCCGCGACCGATACCGACCGCAGGTCCGCCCGGACGGCGCAGCGCACCGGCCAGGGGCGGCCGATATAGTCGTGGCCGCCGTCGAGGAGCACCGCGTCCGGGCGCGCGGGCAGGCCCTCCAGGGCGCGGACCGCCGCGCGGCGCAGCGCGGAGGTCATTCCGGCCGCGTCGATCTCGGCGGGCCCGGCCTCGCCGACGGCGAAGGCCTCGACCCAGCTCAGCAGCTGGTCCTCGATCGCGGCCCGGCGCGGCGGGCTGAGCCGCTTGGAATCGGTCAGCCCGGCCGACGGAGCCGGGAAACCAGGCCTGACTATCACCGCGCAGACCGCCACCGGTCCGGCCCAGGCGCCGCGGCCCACCTCGTCCACGCCCGCGACGCAGCTCGCGCCGGCGGCGGCCAGCTCGCGCTCGATCTCATACCCGGGCCCGGACGGGCCCGCGGCGGCCCGGACTGCCACGGCCTCGTTCCCGAACGTGAGCTGTTCCACAGCCGCCATGATGGCCCGGCCGCCGCCGGGCGTCACGGCGAATCGCCCGGCGTCACGGCGTTAGCTGGTCCGCACCTCCTCCTGCGCGGCCAGGGTCTGGAGGAACCGCAGGGTCGCGGTCATCGCCTCGTGCCGCCACAGGACCAGGGTGTGCTCGAAATCCGCGGTGGCACGCAGGCGATCCTCCAGCGCGGCCGCGACCGGGAGCAGCCGGGCCAGCTGGGCCCGCAGCAGTTCCCGCGAGTCGGTCCCGCTCCGGTCGAGCAGCGCGAGCTTGACCATGAGCTCGGACCTGACGTCACGGGGATGCTGCACCGGCGTGCCGAGCCATGCGGCGGCGGCCGCCTCGCCTGCCGGGGTCGCCTGGTAGAGCGAGCGGACCGGCCCCTGGCTGGTCCGCTGCTCCCCCACCGTCCGGATCAGGCCGAGCGCCTCCAGCCGCTGCAGGGCGCGGTAGACCACGGCCTTGGGCACCGACCAGACCTGGCCCAGGCTGCCGTCGCGGGCCAGCAACCCGACGAGGATCAATCCGTAGGTCGGCTCCTCGCGGACCAGGCACAGCACCAGCCATTCCGCCAGCGACAGCCGCTCCGGCTCCGGCTCCGTCATGGTTTCAAGGTCAGGCTCCCGCCGCCGCGGCCAGCGCCCGCCCGGTCAGCACCCGGGCCAGGTGCCGCCGGTAGTCGGGTGCGCCGTGCAGGTCGGCCGGGGGGTTGGTGCCCTCGTCCGCGCTGGCCGCCGCGGCGCGCAGCGCGTCCCGGCTGGCCTGCGCCCCGGCCGCGGCGTTCTCCGCGGCCGTGGCGCGCAGCGGCGTCGGGCCCATGTTGGTGAGCCCGATCCTGGCCTCGGCGACGGACCCGTTGGACCGGCGGACCAGCGCGGCCACGCCGACGGTCGCCCACGCCTGCGCGGTCCGGTGGAATTTCTCGTACCGGTAGCCCCAGCCCGGTCCGAGTTTGGGCACCCGGATGGCGGTCAGGATCTCGTCGGGCTCCAGGCTCGTGGTCAGGTAGTCGACGAAGAAGTCCGCCGCGGGAATCTCGCGCTCGCCGCCGGGGCCCCGGACGACCAGGGCGGCATCGAGTGCCAGGACGACGGCGGGCAGGTCACCGGCTGGATCGGCGTGCGCGAGCGCGCCGCCAAGCGTGGCTCTGTGCCGGACGGCGGGGTCGGCGATCACGCCGGCGGTCTGCGCGAAAATCCCGGCGTGCTCGGCCACGAGCGGATCGCGGACGAGATCGTAGAGTGTAGTCCGCGCCCCGATGACCAGGGCGTCCCCGGCGTCGGTGACGCCGCGCAGCTCGTCCAGGCCGCCCACGTCGACCAGCAGCTCCGGATAGGCGAGCCGCAGCCGCAGCAGCGGGAGCAGGCTCTGCCCGCCCGCGATGACCTTGGCGTCGTCACCGCCCCCGGCCAGGGCCGAGACCGCCTCGTCCAGCGAGCCTGGACGAACATAATCGAATTTCGCCGGTATCACGCGACGCCTCCGCTCTGGTCCGGGGTGCCGATGCCCTGCGGGCTGTGCCCCTGGGTCTGGTCGCTCTGCCGGGCCTCGTGCTGCTCGGCCGCGCTGGCCTGCGCGCCGCCCCGGGCGTCCTGGATGGCCCGCCACACCCGCTCCGGCGTGCAGGGCATCTCGACGTCGTTGATGCCCAGCGGCCGCAGCGCGTCGACGATCGCGTTGACCACCGCGGGGGTGGAGGCGATCGTGCCGGCCTCGCCGACGCCCTTGACGCCAAGCGCGTTGGCCGCCCGGCTCTCGGTCCGGTCGGTGACGTAGGACGGCAGGTCGGCCGCCGACGGGACCAGGTAATCCGCCAGCGTGGAGGTCACGAGGTTGCCCTCGTCATCGTAGACCGCCTCCTCGTACAGCGCCTGTGCGATGCCCTGGGCGAGGCCGCCGTGCACCTGGCCCTCGACGATCAGCGGGTTGACCACCGTGCCTATGTCGTCGACGCAGACGTACGAGCGGATCTTGACGAAACCGGTCTCGGTGTCGACCTCGGTCGCGCACAGGTGGGTGCCGTGCGGGAAGGAGAAGTTGTCCGGGTCGTAGGTGGCCTCGGCGTCGATACTCGGCTCGACGCCCTCAGGCAGGTTATGGGCCAAGAAGGTGGCCAGCGCGACCTCGCCGATCGAGACGCCCTTGTCCGGGTCACCGCGGACCGAGAACCGCCCGGGCGACCACTCCAGGTCGTCGGCCGAGGCCTCGAGCAGTCCGGCCGCGATCACCTTGGCCTTCTCGACGACCTTGCCGCACGCGGCGACCAGGGCCAGGCCGCCCACCGCCAGCGAGCGGGAGCCGTAGGTGTCCAGGCCCTTGGGCGAGATCTGGGTGTCGCCGTGCAGCACCCTGATGTCCTCGAACGGCACGCCGAGCTGGTCGGCGACGATCTGGCTCCACGCCGTCTCGTGCCCCTGGCCATGCGCGCTGGATCCGGTGACGACCTCGACCTTGCCGGTGGGCAGCATCCTGATCGACGCGTGTTCCCAGCCGCCTGCGCCGAGGGAGAGCGAGCCGACCACCCGGGAGGGGGCCAGCCCGCACATCTCGGTGAAGGTGGAGATCCCGATGCCCAGCTGCACCGGGTCGTTGCCGGCCCGCCGCCGCTCCTGCTCGGCGCGGAGCCCGTCGTAGTCGAACAGTTCCTTGGCCCGCGCCGTGGCCGCCTCGTAGTTGCCCGAGTCGTAGGTCAAGCCGGCGATGGTGGTGAACGGGAACTCCTCGTGCTTGATCCAGTTCCGTTCCCGTACCGCCAGCGGGTCCACGCCCAGGTGCGCAGCGAGTTCGTCCATCATCCGCTCGATGGCGAAGGTGGCCTCGGGCCTCCCCGCCCCCCGATAGGCGTCGGTCGGCATCTTGGTCGTGAAGATCCCAGTGCACTTGAACGAGTAGGCGTCCATCTTGTAGATGGCCGGGGACATGAAGCCGCCGAGGAGCGGGACGCCCGGCGTGAGCAGCATGAGGTAGGCGCCCATGTCGGCCAGCAAATCAACGTCCAGGCCGCGGAGCCTACCGTCGCTGTCCGCCGCGATCCTGAGCCGCTGCCACTGGTCGCGGCCGTGGTGCACGGTCATGTTGCCCTCGCTGCGGGACTCGGTCCACTTGACCGGCCGACCGAGCTTGCGGGCGATCAGCACGGCCAGCACCTCTTCGGCGGTGACTTGCAGTTTGGACCCGAAGCCGCCGCCGACGTCGGGCGCGATGACCCGGATGTTCTGCTCTGGGATTCCGGTGATCAGGGCCAGCATGACCCGGAGGATGTGCGGGATCTGCGTCGCCGACCAGACCGTGAATTCACCGCCCACGTCCGAGCAGACCACCGCGCGCGGCTCCATCGCGCTCGGGATCAGCCGCTGCTGGCGGTAGGTGCGCTCGATCACGACGGGGGCGTCACGGAAGGCCGCGTCCATGTCGCCGTTGGCGAGGACCCACTCGTAGCTCTTGTTGCCCGCCTCGTGCACCTTGGGCGAGGCCTCGTCCAGCGCCGTCCTGATGTCGAGAACCGGCGGAAGCTGCTCGTAGTCGACCTCGATGGCGGCCAGCGCGTCGGCCGCGGCGTAGCGGTCGCGGGCCACGACGCAGGCCACCGCCTCGCCGACGTAGCGCACCTCGTCCACCGCCATCGGCGGGTGCGCCGGGATCACGATGTCCGGGGTGACCGGCCAGGCGCACGGCAGGCTGCCCTGCTCGGCGGCGAAGTCCGCGCCGGAGTAGGCGGCGATCACGCCCGGCTCGTTCCGGGCCGCGCCGACGTCCACCGAGGTGATCCGGGCGTGCGCGTACGGGCTGCGGAGGAAGGCGATGTGCAGCATCCCGGGCAGCGTGATGTTGTCGGTCCAGTTGGTCTGGCCGGTGATGAGGCGCTCGTCTTCCTTGCGCAGGCGCGCCTTGCCGAGTTCGGCGCCCTTCGCCTCAGCTGCCTCAGTCTGCGCGGTCATTCGCTCACTCCCGCCTGCGCGGCGCGCCGTACGGCGCGCACGATGTTCTCGTAGCCGGTGCAGCGGCACAGGTTGCCCTCGAGACCGTCGCGGATCTCGTCGTCGCTAGGGTGCGGATTCTCCCGGAGCAGGTCCGACGCCGCCATGATCATCCCGGGCGTGCAGTACCCGCACTGCAGCGCGTGCTCCTCGTGGAAGGCGCGCTGGAGCGGATGCAGGCCGCCGTTCGCCATGCCCTGGATCGTGGCGATGTCGGCGCCGTCCGCCTGGACGGCCAGGACGGAACAACTCTTGACCGACTGTCCGTCAAGCAGCACCGTGCATGCGCCGCAATTCGACGTATCGCATCCGATGGGAGTCCCGGTCTTGCCCACCACTTCTCTCAGGTAATGGACAAGCAGCATCCGGGGCTCTACGTGGTCCGCATACTTCACGCCATCGACGGTGACGGTGATTTCTGCCATGCGATCTCCTCCCCTGGGCGAGCAGGATGTATTTCCTGGTGCAAACCTAGGACTACCAGCCCCCGAAAAACCAGTACCAAGCAGGGTCCTGATTTAAGACACCCGGGCCACATCCTTGCTCGGCGCATTCCTGCCGCGAAACCCACCGCCAATCGGCGTGTCACTAGCAAACACTAGTTGCGACAGTAAAGCGATGCTTGCTTAGCCGCGCAGGCCCGCGTCGCGCAGGAACGTCACACCGCGGTGACCCGGCGGTGGGAGAGCTGCTCCGCGCTCAGGCCGAGCTTGGTGAAGATCGCGTTGACGTGCTTCTCGACCGACGACTCGGACAGGTACAGCTGGGCGGCGATGCCGACGTTGCCGCGGCCCTGCGCCATCTCCCGCAGCAGGAATCCGGCCAGCGCCACCGCCCAGATGACGACGCGCTCGTAGGCGCGTTCGGGCCGGCCGGACGGGAACAGTCCGACCAGGCCGACGCCCGCGACCGGGGCGGCGGCGCCGCACCACTGATGCAGCAGGGCGATCGCGGCGGTGATCGAGGAGGTGCCCCCCAGTGGTTCTCGGCCAGCGGCAGGAACACGTCCCCGAGCGCCACGTCGCAGCCGAACGCAACGCCCACGCCGGCGCGAATAACTGACCAAAGGCTGAACCGCCCGGCCGTTCGGTACGTATCAGCTGACGTACGGCCGTGAGCAGTGCCGCAGGTCCACCCCCCCTGACCTGCTGGAGGGAGCCCTCGGCTGATCGCCTGGCCGTGATCCGGCAGACCACTGCAGGTCACGGCCAGGCACCTTGAACCCGAAGGCGGCATCATGAGGCGGGTCGTGCTCGTCGGCGCCGGGTTCATTCTCATGCTCGCCGGGGTCGTCTTCACCCTGCAGGGCGTCGGCGTTCTCGGCGGAAGTGTCATGTCCGGCATCACTTTCTGGGCTGTGGCCGGCCCGGTGATCGTGCTGGCCGGCCTGATCCTGGCCGTGATCGGGCTACGCTAGAACTATGACTGGCATCGCGACGCGGCGATTTTCCCGCCTCCCGGCCCACGACGGGCCGCCGGGAGGCGTCTCGCCGCGTTAGCACGGCGACTTCGCTCAGGCGAGTCCGGGGCCGGGAGGGGATCCCGCCGGGTTCACCTCAGTCAGGGAGTCACCGTGTCCAGTTCAGTTCCCCATCTCAGTCCTGCGCAGCTGCGCGCCGACCTCGACGTCCGCGACCTGTCCGATCCCGCGGCGGGCCCGCACGCCATCCAGATCCTCACCGACCGGGTCGTCGCCGCGCTGGCCCGAACCTGGTTGTGCGAGGTGCGGTGGTGCCGGGGCCCGAGAATCGTCCCGGTTGCCGACAACTACGATCGGCTGGGCTACGCGCCCGGCGCGATCACCAGGGAAGCCCGTTACACCCGCTACGTGAGTGCCAGCCGGATGCTCCGCAGCCATTCCACCGCCATGGTCCCGCCCGCGCTGCGGCGGCTCGCCCGCCGTCCTGGCGGCGACGATGTGCTGCTGACCTGCCCCGGGATGGTGTATCGCCGGGACGCCATCGACTGGCAGCACAGCGGCACGCCGCACCAGCTCGACCTGTGGCGGATCACGCGCCAGCCGATGACCGGCGAGGACCTGGACGAGATGATCTCGTGCCTGCTCGAGACGCTAGTCCCCGGCCTGCCCTACCGCCAGCAGGCGAGGATCCACCCGTACACCGAGCAGGGCCGCCAGGTCGACGTGCGGCACGACGGGCGCTGGGTGGAGGTCTGGGAGTGCGGGATCGCCGATCCGGGGGTACTCGCCCCGGCCGGGCTGACCGGTCACGGCGGGCTGGCCCTCGGCATGGGCCTGGACCGCATGCTGATGCTGGTCAAGGGCATCCCGGACATCCGCCTGGTGCGTTCGGCCGATCCGCGCATCGCCGGCCAGATGCGCGATCTGTCCGCCTACCGGCCGGTCTCGTCCATGCCCCCGGTGACGCGTGACCTGTCGGTCGCGGTGGCCGCGGACGAGGACACCGAGACGCTCGGCGACCGGGTCCGTGAGGCCCTCGGCGCCGACGCGGCGTGCGTCGAGGAGGTCCGGGTGCTCGCCGCTACCCGGTACGACCGGCTGCCCGAGCCGGCCGCCCGCCGTCTCGGGGCGCGGGCCGGGCAGAAGAATCTCCTGGTCCGCGTCGTGCTGCGGGACCTGGAGACGACGCTGACGAACGAGGCCGCCAACGCGCTGCGCGACCGGATCTACCTGGCCATCCACCAGGGCACCGCACACCAGTGGGCGGTAACGTCGTCCCCATGACCGCAGTCCTTGATCACCTCGCCATCGGCACGCCGACCCTGACCGACGGCTGGGAGCTGTTCGGCGGCGTCCTAGGCGGAACCTGGGTCTACGGTATGGACTCCCCCGGCTACTGGTGGGGCCAGCTGGAGTTCGCCGCCGGGCCGAAGATTGAGCTGCTGACCCCCGCCGGCGGCCCGGACGCTGACCCCCGCCGGCGGCCCGGACGCGGCGTTCCTCGAGCGCTTCCTGGCCGCCCGCGGGGCCGGCCCGCACCACTTCAACTTCCTGGTCAGCGACATCGGGGCCACGCTGGCCAGGGTCCGGGCGCTCGGCATCGAGCCGGTCGGCGTCAACCTGGACAACCCGAACTGGCAAGAGGCGTTCCTGCATCCCAGGAACGCGCACGGCATCGTGATCCAGGTCGCCCAGCAGGCCGGGGAGCCGCGGGCCGGCACGCCGCCCGCCGGGCTGCCCGCGCCCGGCGCACCGACCTCGTTCGGCCTGATCGAGTATCACGTCGGCGACCTGGCCGACGCGACGCGGCTGTTCACCGACGCCCTGGACGGCCGACTCGAAGCCACCGGGGACGACGCCGCCGAGCTGACCTGGCCCAGCGGCAAGCGGATCAGGCTGGTCCCCGAGGACGGCCTGCCCCTCGGCGGGCTGCTGCACCACGTCCGCTTCAGCCGCGCCGACGGCGCGTTCAGCGCCCAGGACCGGGAGCGAGCGGGCCTGCTGGCCAAGCGTCTCGGCCTGACGGTGGAGCTAGCCGGCTAGCGCGGCGCTCAGGCGGCCCGGCGGAGGACCGGCCAGGCCGCCGCCGCGATGAGCAGGACGCCGTGGTGCGCAGCCAGCTCGCTGATGTCGAGCGGTCACGCCTATCCAGGCGCAGGACCATGGCGTAGTGTCGCTGGTGGAGGAGCATCCATCAGATCCTGCGCCAAGCCAGAGCAAATGCGTAGGTAACCGCGTCGCTCCGGACCCCGGCGGCACGGCCAGTGACGGCCGGTTAGGATCGAGGTACCCAGCGATGCACATATCAACAACTGTGCCGCTCTGCTACGGAGCGATACCAGAACCAGACGAGGCGAGCCTACGGCCGACGCGCGTTCCACCGCCCGGGAGAGCAGGTGACTGGGTGGAGGCGGCTCTGCTCCTGGCGCAGGATCGCGACCGCATCGCTGCGGACATGACCGACACCGTGGTGCGCCGGCTGTTCACCGCGGGGCTCGCTCTCGAAACGGCACTGGGCCTGATGGGCGGCCATCCAGGAGTCGGGAAGGTCCAGGAAGCCATCGGCCAGCTGGACCTGGCGATCCGGGACGTCAGGAACGCCGTGTTCGATCACCATCAGCCTGATCCGCTCTCCGGAGGGCGGCCGGGCTAAGACAGCTCCGCCGCTGCCCGGCGCGCGGCGGCCTCGGTGATGCCGGTTCCCTGGACGGCGCCGGGCGGCTCCTGGGAGCGGGCGAGCACGTCCGCCACGCGGGCCAGCAGGGACCGCACTGACCCGGCCTGGGGCTGCGTTTGCGCAGGTGGCGGAGGCGGACGGGAATCGAACCCGCCAGCGCTACAGCGCAGCGCTCACCGGTTTTGAAGACCGGGGGGCCCACCAGGTACCCAGACGCCTCCGCGTCGACTCTACTGCGGACGGCCCGGGCCTACGGCGTCAGGCGGTGCAGGTCCCGGGGGAACAGCGTGACCTCGCGGATGTTCTCGGCCTGGGTCAGCCTGCCCGCCCATCGCTCGAGGCCGATCGCGAACCCGCCGTGCGGAGGCATGCCGTGCGCGAAGGCCTCCAGGTAGTCCGCGTAGGCGGCCGGGTCCTCGCCCTGGGCGCGGATGGCCGCCAGGTAGTCCTGGTGCCGGTGCAGGCGCTGGCCGCCTGTCACCAGCTCCTGGCCGCGGAAGAGCAGGTCAAAGCTGTTCGACCAGCGTCCGTCGGCGGGCTGCGGGTGGGTGTAGAAGGGCCGCTTGCTCATCGGGTAGCCCTCGACCGCGATGAACTCGCTGCCGTGGATCTCGGCGGCCCACCGGCCGACGGCCCGCTCGTGCGCGGGGGCGAGGTCGGGCTCGTCCGGCGGCGCGCCCGCGATGATGAGCGCCTCGCGGAAATGGACCACCGGGATCTCCGCCGGAACCTCGGGGACGGTGACCTTCAGCCGTTCGACGGCCCCTCCCGCCTCGTCCCGCACGGCGGCCGTCATACCGGCCAGCGCGTGCCTGAGCACCGCCAGCACGTCGCGGTGGTCGCTGATGAAACCGAGCTCGGCGTCGAGCGAGGTGTACTCGGCCAGGTGCCGGGCGGTGTCGTGCGGTTCGGCCCGGAACACCGGGCCGGTCTCGTAGACGCGCTCGAACACGCCGACCATCGTCTGCTTGTAGAACTGCGGGGACTGGGCCAGGTAGGCGGCGCGCCCGAAGTAGTCCACGCCGAACACGGTGGCGCCGGACTCGGTAGCCGACGACACGAGTTTCGGCGTCTGGATCTCGGTGAAGCCGAGCTCGTCCAGCGCGGCCCGGAAGCCGCGCAGCGACGCGGCCGCCAGCTCCCAGCGCGCCCGGCGGGCCGGATGCCGCCAGGTCACGGCGGCGTGGTCCAGGATCGCGGGCAGCCCGGCGTCGATCGCGGGCCGCCACAGGTCGACCGGCGGAGGCTGCGCGGGCTCGCCGAGCAGCGTGATGGCGGGTTCGGTGACCTCGACGCCGCCCGGCGCGGCCGGGTTGGGCGTGGCCACGCCGGTGACCGCGACGACGCTCTCCTCTCCGCAGCGCCGCACCATCTGCAGGCCCTGCGGGTCGCGGACGACCACCTGGGCCAGGCCCGAACGGTCCCGGACGATGAGGAACGTCACCGCGCCGAGCACCCGGCGGCGGTGCACCCAGCCCTGGATCAGGACCGGGCGGCCATGCCCCGCCGACGGCAGGTCGGCGGCCAGCGTGCGAGACAGGCCTGCCAGTGCAATTGCCATGATGATCATCACCTCCAGTTGGCGGAGCCCTGGAGGTGCGGGCGGGGGCTAGGTCGCGGTGCCACCGCACCTTCGCCGGCGTGAGCCGGCCTCGGTGGCCGTTACGGGGCCGGCGGTCCGGGCTGGGAAGCTGTCTTCACCGCGGGCCCGCCGTCCGCCTTCTCAGCTGCCGGCGGCTCTCTGAGCGGCGGGATTCCCCGGTTACTCGGTCTTCCGTCCTCACCCGTGACCAGATCAGTATACGGACAGCGAACTGCCGCCGGCCCCGGTCATCCGGGCCGGCGGCAGTGCGGTAGCTGCTTATGCAGAGGGAGCTTCCCGCGCGATCGATACAGGGCAAGCGGGTTTCTTTCTCGCATAAAGACCCGGCCTCATAAGATTCAGTGGATCTTCGGAACCAGGGAGACGCGTGAGCGACGGCGGGCACGTGTGGTGGGAAGACGCGGTGGTCTACGAGGTGTACCCGCGCAGCTTCGCCGACGCGGACAGCGACGGCGTGGGCGACCTGCCGGGGCTGCGATCGCGGCTGGGCTACCTGGCCGACCTCGGCGTGGACGCCGTCTGGCTGACCCCGTTCTACCCGTCGCCGCTGGCTGACGGGGGGTACGACGTCAGCGACTACTGCACGGTCGATCCGCTGCTGGGGACCATGGCGGACTTCGACGCCCTGGTCTCCGGCGCCGCCGCGCACCGCATCCGGGTCATCATCGACCTGGTGCCGAACCACTGCTCCAGCGCCCACCCGCTGTTCCGTGCCGCGCTGGCCGCGGCGCCCGGCAGCGACGAGCGGGCCAGGTTTATCTTCCGCGACGGCCGCGGCCCCGGCGGCGAGCAGCCGCCGAACAACTGGCCGTCGCAGTTCGGCGGCTCGGCGTGGACCCGGGTGACCGAGGCCGACGGCCGGCATCAAGGGGTTGGCCAGTGGTACCTGCACCTGTTCGACACCAGCCAGCCCGACTGGAACTGGCACCACCCGGACGTGCCCGCCCTGTTCGAGGACGTGATCAGGTTCTGGCTGGACCGCGGCGTGGCCGGGCTGCGGGTGGACGTGGCGCACGGGATCTTGAAGGATCCCGGGTTGCCCGACCTCACCGGCCCGCGCCCGCTGAACGCGCCGTCTCCGTACCGGCACCGGCCCGAACTGCAGCCGCTCTACCGGTCCTGGCGGGCCATCCTGGACTCCTACCCGGCCGACGGCTTCCCCGGGCCGCGGACCGCCGTCGGCGAGGTCTGGTACGACGTGCCCGAGACGCTCGCGCCGTACCTCCAATCCGGCGGTCTGCCGCAGGTCTTCAACTTCCAGCTGATCCTGGCCGGCTGGCAGGCGGCCGAGTTCCGCACCGCGATCGACTCGGCGCTCGCGGTGACCGGCGGATCCCGGGCCCCGTGGGTGATCGGCAACCACGATGTGGCCCGCCCGGCGAGCCGTTACCGGCTGGACGAGGGGTTCACCCCGCAGACCGTCTCCCGGCTCATCGCCCTCGGCGACCGCAACGCCGAGGCGGGTGCCCGGCGCGCCCGGGCGGCCGCGCTGGTGCTGCTCGCCCTGCCCGGCTCGGCCTATATCTACCAGGGTGAGGAACTGGGCCTGCCCGAGGTCACCGATATCGGTGACGGCGCCCGCCAGGATCCCCGGTTCTTCCGCACCCACGGCGAGTATCCGGGCCGCGACGGCTGCCGCGTGCCCCTGCCCTGGTCCGCCGCTGGTACCGGCTTTGGTTTCAGCCGAACGGGCCACGGTTCCAGCCCGCCCGAACCGTGGCTGCCCCAGCCCGCGGACTGGGGCCGGTACAGCGTGGAGTCCCAGCTCGCCGACGAGCACTCCACCGTGAACCTGTACCGTTCGGCGCTGCGGCTGCGCCGCGACCACCCTGCCCTGGGCCGGGGCGCCCCGGGCCGGGACGCACTGCGCTGGCTCGGCCCGGACGACGGCGGGTTGCTCTGCTTCGCTCGGGAGCCCGGGTTCGTCCTCGCCGCCAACCTCGGCCCGGCGCCGGTGCCGCTGCCCGCCCACCGCGATGTGCTGCTCGCCAGCGGGCCCGTGCCCGGCGGCAGCCTGCCGCCCGGCACCGCCGCCTGGCTCTGCATTTGAGGCTGGCCGGCTGCGGCCGCATTCAGCTTTTATCCAGCAAATCGCACTATTCTGGAGGTCATGCCGAAGGTAAGAGTGCCGCGCAAGAACGTGACGCCCGGCGAGATCGTCACCGTGCTCAGCCGTAGGCTCGGTCCCGGCTACCAGGTGGAGAGCAATGGCGGCCGCCGGGTCATGGTGCGCAAGGGCCCGCTCATGTACGCCAGCATCTCGATCAGCGACCAGCCGGGCGCGTCCGTGTTCGGCGTCCACGGCGGCGGTTTCCTATTCCTGCGCCTGGTGAACACCTTCGCGACCGCCCGCCGCGTGGCCGACGCCCTGCGCCGCTCCCCCGAGTTCCGCAGCCTCTGACGACGAGCGTCCCCCGCGGGGCGTCACAGCCCGAGGACGGCGCGGAGCTGCGCGGCCGACGGGGCGGGAACCCGGCGGCCGCGCTCGTCACGGTAGAGGCGGCAGGAGACGGCCGGGAGCAGGCCCGGACGGGCGAACGGGTCGGCGCCGTCGGCGAGCAGGGTGGGCGAGCCGGTCATGCCGAGCCGTTCGGCTTCTGCCTGGCTGGCAACGACGCGCCGGGTCACTCCGCGACGGCCGGCCAGCAGGCCGTCGAGCCTGGCGGCCAGCAGGTCGGCGCCGGGACACCCCGGCACCTGCAAGATCTCCAGCGTCATGGTTGGTAACATTCCGCTTGTACCGCACGGGTAGCGGCCTCCATCATCCCGCGTTCAGTATGCCAGGAGGCCCGTCATGCCAGATGTCCAGGTGCGCCCGTTCCGTCGCGGCGATCGCGATCAGCTCACCAGGCTCGTCAACGCCCACGCCGAGGCGGTGGTGCCGGGCATGAGCGTGTCGGTGAACACCGTGCTGGGCTCGCTGGAACGCCAGCCCGGGGAGTTCATCGTGGACCCCTGGGTGAGCGAGCGCGTCACCCTGGTGGCCGAGCAGCGCAGCCGGGTCGCCGCCGCCGCGCACCTGCTCAGGTACTACCCCGATGACCGAGCCGGGCCCGCGTACCGCGACGCCGGCGAGATCCGCTGGTTGCTTTACTGGCCGCTGGCCCCGGCCGGCAACCCCTTCTGGCCGAACGTGACCGGGGCGGCGGAGGCGCTGATAGCGGCGTGCGCCGATGTATTCGGCCGCTGGGGCGTGACGCGCCGATACGCTGGCGGGGAACTGCCGGTGCCGGGCGTGTACGGGGTGCCGGAGCAATGGCCGCACGTCGCCGCGCTCTACCGCGGGGCCGGGTTCGCCCACACCGGGCACACCGAGGTCGTCTACCTGGCTCCGGTCGAGGACCTGCCCAGTCCGGGCCGACCGCCGCTGGACGGGCTGGCGGTGAGCCGCTCGGTCGGGATCAACGGCTGCCGCCTGTCCGCCGTGCTCGGCGAGGAGGTGATCGGCTACATCGAGACGGAGATCCTGGATCGGGGAGAGCGGCTGTCCCGGCGCGGCGGCTGGGCCGACGTCGGCAACCTGCATGTCGCAGCCGGCTACCGGCGTCGCGGCGTGGGATCATGGCTGCTCGGCCAGGCCGCCGACTGGCTCCGGCTGGCCCAGGTGACGCGCCTGCTGGACTATGCCTGGCTGAAAGGTTCCGACCCTACCGGGCAGAGCTACGACGACTACCTGGCCTTCCTGCCCGCCATGGGCTTCCGCGAGCTGACCCGCACCGCGCGCGGGTGGAGCAGGGAGTAACCGCAGGCGGCGCCGGTCATCGGGCAGCCGCTGGGTGATCCCGGACCTGTCCAGGTATTCCAGTAGCGGGATCGCGACCCGCCGGGTGGTGCCGAGTGCCTGCCTGGCCTCGGCGGTGGTGAACGGCTGCGGCAGCCCGGCCAGGATCTGCGCCGCCTGCGCCTGCGCGCCCGGGGCCAGCACGACCTGCTCGGTCACCCGCAACAGCAGGCCGGCCCGCGCGGCGGCGGCGATCGCCCGCGGGTCGAGCCCCAGTTCCCGCAGCCGGCCCGCGTCGGGGGCCAGGAAGGGCGCGTCCGCCAGGTCCGCCAGGACCGCCCGCACCGCGGCGGCGATCCGCGGCGGCAGGGACGCCGTCCTGTCCCCGGTCACCGGGTCCCGGTCCGCCGGCGGACCGGCCGGGCGCAAGTAGCCGTCCTCGAGCCGGAATTGCCCGTGGGCCAGCGCCTCGACCAGTGCCCGGTCGGGCAGGCCGAGCGCGGCGCGGGCCGCCTCCGGCGGCATCCCGATGGCCAGCGGGTTGCGCTTGCCGTGCGCGGCTACCACCTCGGCCAGCCTGCGGCGCAGCGCGGCCCACCGGTCCGGGTCGGCGAGCCAGTCCCCGGCGACCGGAGCAATGCCGCCCGGAACGCCCATCGCGGCCAGCGCCGCCGCCCGCAGCAAGCCGTGCCGGCGCAGCAGGTCAGCAGCTGCGGGCGGATCCGGCCAGCTGGCGAGCTCGCGCCCGGCCGCGGTGGCCGCGCCGCGCCGGGCGAGCGCCGGCGGGTCGACGTCGAGCACGGTCGCGCCCAGGATCATCACCGCGGCGCTGCCCGGGTCGCGCAGCAGCACCCGGTCGCCCACGTGCAGCGGAAGCGGGTCACGCAGCATAAGGCGGGTGACCGGCGACGCCCCGAGCGGGCGGATCCTGGCCTGCGTACGGGCCGAGCCGATGTGCAGGGTGATCTCGGGCGGCAGCGTCACCTCCGTATCGCGGAGAGACAGCCGCACGTCGATCAGCCTCGTCAGGGTCCAGCGGCCCGCCTCGACCAGGGCCATGCCGCGCGCCGCGAAGCCCGCCGGGACGCCGCGCAGGTTGACCGCCACGCGGGTCACGCCGGCGGCCGACGTGACCGGCTCGTTCATGGATTCCAGGCCCCGGATCCTGGCGGGCCGCAGCGACGGGGTGAGCAGCAGCTCCTGCCCGGTGGTGACCGTTCCGGCCGGCAGCGTGCCGGTGACGACGGTGCCGCTGCCCCTGATGCTGAACGACCGGTCGACCCAGAGCCGGACCGGGGCGGCGGGATCGGGGACGGGCAGCGCCGCCACCAGCCGTTCCAGCGCATCCCGCAGGACCGGGAGCCCGGCGCCGGTGACCGCGCTGACCGCCACGGCCGGCACGGTGCCCAGGCTGGTGCGGGAGATGTGGTCGAGCGCCTCGCGCATCGCCGGCCCGGGATCGGCCAGATCGCCGCGGGTGACGGCGAGCAGGCCGTGCCTGATGCCGACGGCGTCGACGGCGGCCAGGTGCTCGGCCGACTGCGGCATCCAGCCGCCGTCGGCCGCCACCACGAACAGCACCGCGGGCACCGGGCCGAGGCCGGCCAGCATGTTCGGCACGAAGCGCTCGTGACCGGGCACGTCGACGAACGCCACCCGCTCCCCTCCGGGCAGCTTGGTCCAGGCGAAGCCCAGGTCGATGGTCAGCCCGCGGCGCCGTTCCTCGGCCCACCGGTCAGGCTCCATCCCGGTCAGCGCCCGCACCAGCGCCGACTTCCCGTGGTCCACGTGCCCCGCGGTGGCGATCACCTGCATGCGGGCTCCCAGCGACCATGATCGTGAGCGGAAATGGGCGCTATTTGCCCCGAACTGCTCACGATCATGAAAGTGCCCTTCCACCCGCAGTGGCTACGGCGGTGACCAGGCGGAGGTCATCCTCGGGCGAGACCGAGCGCAGGTCGAGCAGGAGACGGCCCTGCTCCAGGCGGCCCACGACGGCGGGCTCGCCACGGCGCAGCGGCACGGCCAGCGATTCGGGCAGGCTCACCGCGGCGCTGTCTAGCTCCACGCCGGGCGCCCCGCCGCCGCCCACTGCGGCCTTGGCCGCCGCCACCTGGGCGTCGAGGCCGGCGGAAGCCAGACGCGCCACAACCCGTTCGGCTCGCTTGAAGACGGAAGCCGGGTCGGCGGCCAGCGCGGCGGCCACCGGCGGTACCGGTCCGGCGAGGGTGGCCTCCAGGGCCGCCAGGGTCAGCTTGTCCACCCGCAGCGCCCGGGCCAGCGGGTGCCGGGTCAGCGTGCGCACCAGGCCGGCCCGGCCGAGCAGCAGCCCGGCCTGCGGGCCGCCAAGTAGCTTGTCGCCGCTGGCGGTGACCAGGGCGGCCCCGTCCCGCAGCGCGGTAGCGGCGTCCGGCTCGCCGGGCAGCAGCGGGTGCGGGACGAGCAGTCCGGACCCGATATCGAATACCACCGGCGGCCCAAGCCCGGCCAGCTCGGGCGTTGCCACGGCGGCGGTAAACCCCTCGACGCGGAAGTTGGACGGGTGCACCTTGAGGATGAACGCGGTCCGCGGCCCGATGGCCGCGGCGTAGTCCGCCCGCGTCGTCCGGTTGGTGGTGCCCACCTCACGCAGCCGGGCGCCGGTGGAGACGAGCAGATCGGGCAGGCGGAAGCGGTCGCCGATCTCGATCAGCTCGCCCCGGCTGATCACGATCTCGTCGGTCTCCGGGCTCGTCAGCGCGGTGGCCGCGAGGACCAGGGCGGCCGCGTTGTTGTTGACCACCGCGACCGCCTCCGCGTCCGGGACCGCCCGGGCCAGGGCGTCGAGGGCGCCCGCGCCGCGGCGGGCGCGGGTCCCGGAGGCCAGGTCGAACTCCACGTCGCAGTGACCCGCCGCGGCCGCGATGGCGTCGGCCGCCGCGGCGGACAGCGGCGCCCGCCCCAGGTTGGTGTGCACCAGCACCCCGGTCGCGTTGATCACCGGGGTCAGCGCGGTGGCCCGGGCCGGCAGCTCGGCCACGGCCGCGTCGGCGACCTGCTCCGGGGCGATCCGCCCGTCCCTGGCTTGCTGCTGGGCGCGGCCCACCGCGGCCTTGACCAGGGCGCGGCCCAGCCTGCGTTCGGCCTCCGCCAGGCGCGGATCGGCCAGCAGCAGGTCAGTGCGCGGCACGTTGCGCCTGCTATCCACGTCGCGAACGATACCCCGGCGGCGGCGGAATACAGCGCCATTCTCCGGGTAGGGGCGGACAGTATAGGCCGGCACAACACACGATCGCTATTCACTCGGGAAGTGATAGGAATGGCTGGGATGCTGCAGATGCGGCGCAGTAGAGGAGCCTTCAGCGGATTCCTGCTGATGCTGCTCGGGCTGTGGGGCGCACTCATCCCCTTCGTCGGACCGTATTTCCACTACGCCTACACGCCGGACAAGGCGTGGACGTACAACACCGGCCGGCTGTGGCTGGAGCTGCTGCCCGGCGCCGCGGTATTCCTCGGCGGCTTCCTCCTGATGGTCGCCAGGGGCAGGCACATCGCGATGTTCGGAGCGCTGCTGGCCGTTGCGGCCGGCGCCTGGTTCACCCTCGGCCCGGTGCTGAGCCCGCTGTGGAACCACCACGTTCCCATGGGCGGGTCGCCAGCCAGTAACACCGTGTACATGCGGATCATGGAGCAGCTCGGCTTCTTCACCGCGCTCGGCGTCGTGATCGTGTTCGTCGCGGCCGTGGCCCTGGGCCGGATCGCCTCGGTGGCGTCCGGTATCCGGGAGATCGAGGAGATCCCGGAGACCACCGTCCCGGCCGACACCGTGCCGGTCGAGACGGTCAGGAGCGAGGAGACGCGGCCGGTGCACACCCGGCTGCTGCCCAGGCGGAAGACCGAGGACACCACGCAGACCGTCGGGTAAGCCCGCGCCGGGTAAGCCTCTGTCCGGACCGCTTGCCACTATCATCGGCACGACACATCCGTGCCAGCCGATGAAGGGACGCGTCCGGTGCGGGCAGAGCCAGCAGCGGTAACCGCAGCCACAGCGGCCACCGGGCCCCAGCCGAAGGGGCCGCGGTGGCTGCTGCCTGCCGGGGCGCTGCTGCTGGCCGCGGTGCTGGCGGCTTACCTGGCCGACCTGGTCACGCACCTGTCCTACATGGCCGCCATGCGCGACCTGGTGGTGTACCGGGACGGCGGGCTGATCGTCCGGCACGTGTCCCACGCCTACGACCCGCACCGCGGTCAGGGTCCTTCGCCGCTGTACGACTGGACCGGCCAGAACGGCGTCCAGTTCACCTATCCCCCGTTCGCCGCGGTGATCTTCGCGGTCGGCTCCGTGCTGTCCTGGACGGCCATGCGGTGGGCGATGACGCTGGCCAGCCTGGCCGCCCTCGGCCTGTCCACGTGGCTCGTATTCGGGGCGTTGGGATACCGCGACCGGCCCGCGGTCCGCCTCGGGGCGACGCTCGGGGTCTCCGCGCTCGCGCTGGCCACCGAACCCGTCCAGCAGACTCTCGCCCTCGGCCAGGTCAACCTGCTGCTCATGCTGCTGGTCGTGGCGGACCTGCTCACCGCCGGCGCGCTCACGCCGGGCGGGTCGAAGGGTCGCACCTGCTGGTGGCACGGACTCGGCATAGGGATCGCGGCGGGCCTGAAGCTGACCCCGCTGATCTTCATCCCGTACCTGCTACTCATCCGCAGGTACCGGCAGGCCGCCACGGCCACCGCCGTGTTCGCGGCCACGGCGGCGCTCGGCTACGCGCTCCTGCCGCGTGATTCGGGCACGTACTGGGCGCACGGGCTGTTCCTGAAGGCCAACCGGATCGTCTTCCTGGGCACCAGGGGCAACCAGTCGCTGCGCGGCGTGCTGACCCGGCTGGCCGGCAGCGTTTCGGAGGGCACGGTGCCCTGGATCGCGGCGGCCATCCTGATCGCGATCGCCGGGCTGGTCGCCGCCGCGCTGCTGTACCGGGCCCGGCAGCCGGTGCCCGCCATGCTGGCCTGCGCCCTGACCGGCCTGCTGGTATCGCCGCTGAGCTGGGACCACCACTGGGTCTGGGTGGCGCCCGGGATCGCGCTGCTGGCCCACCTCGGCGCGACCGCCGTCCGGGGCCCGGTCCGGGCGGCGTGGTGGGCGGCCGCGGCCTGCCTCTTCCTCATCTTCGCCAGCTGGCCGCAGTTCTGGAACCTCGGACAGTCCGGCCTGACCCCGGCGGGCCTGGGCTGGTACGCCCCGGGCACCTACTTCGCCACCGGCAGCAAGCCCTGGTACCACGAGTTCCACTGGCACGGCCTGCAGCTGCTGGCCGGGAACAGCGCCGTGCTGACCGGGCTGGCCTGCCTGGCGGCCCTGGTCGTGGCGGCCGTCCTGTGCCGGACGCGCGAACGCCCGAGAGAGCTCGGCCCGTGACCGAGGGCACGTCGCTGACCGGGCTGCGGGAGCGCCTTGTCGCCGAGGTCCTGCAGACCAGCGGGATCGGCGACGAGCGGATCGCCGCCGCGCTGCGCGACGTGCCGCGGCACCTGTTCCTGCCGCACCTGCCGCCGGAGGACGCTTACCTCGACGACGCGATCGTGACCAAGCGGGACGCCGACGGCCAGCCGATCAGCTCCTCGTCTCAGCCCGCCATCATGGCGATCATGCTGGACCAGCTGACCCTCGCACCGGGCCAGCGGGTCCTCGAGATCGGCGCGGGCACCGGCTACAACGCCGCGCTGATGCGGCACATCGTGGGTCCGCAGGGCACCGTCATCAGCGTGGACATCGACGCCGACCTGGTCGGCCGGGCCCGCGAGCACCTGGCCAGCGCCGGGTATCCGGACGTGACCGTAGTGGCCGCGGACGGCGCGGACGGCTACCCGGCCGGGGCGCCGTACGACCGGGTGATCGCGACCGTCGGGGTCAGCGACCTGGCCCCGGCCTGGCTGGACCAGGCCGGTCCTGGCGCCCGGATCGTGGTGCCGCTGGACGTCCGCGGGTCACAACTCGCGGTGGCGTTCGGGCGCTCCGGATCCGGCGGGCACTGGGTCAGCCGGTCCATCGCACCGTGCGGGTTCATGCGGATGCGCGGGTCGCTGGCCGGCCCGGAACGCACGGTGGTGCTCCAGCCGGGGCTCTCCGTCATGCTGCCGGACGGTCTCACGCTGGCAGACGGGCGCGAGGTGGACGGCGCGGCGCTGGCCGCCTTCATGGCCGAGCCGCCCGCCGGGTTCGGTACCGGGGTCCGCACCAGTTCGGTGCAGGTCTTCTGGGGACTCGGGCTGTGGCTGGCGACCCATGACAGCCGGTCGTGCGGGGTCACCGAAGAACTCGCGGCCGGGGACGACTCGGGACGGCTGGCCCGGGCGCCGCTGGGCGGCGCCGGGATGGCGGCCACCGCCGGGATCGTCGACTCGGGCGGCATCGCCGTGCTCACCGCGGACGGGATGGTCCCGACTCCCGGGCCGCGGCCAGGGCAGCTGGCCCTGGCGGTAGCCGGGTTCGGCCCGCACGGCGCCGAGCTCGGCGCGGCCCTCGCCGCGCACGTGCAGGCCTGGGACGCCGCGGGTCAGCCCGGCGCGGCCCGGCTGCACGTGGACGCCTACCCGCGGTCGTCCGCGGACGAGCCCACGACGTCCACGGCCGGCCATGCCCTGCTGATCGAGCGGTCCGCGACGCGCTTCGTGGTCTATCACACGTGACGCGGGCCGATACGGTCGATGCGCTCGCGGCCATCTGGGTAGCCTTAGATGCGTGACGAGCAGCAAGGGCGACCACCTGGAGACCGAGCAGAAATACGACGCCGAGGCCGACTTCGTCCTGCCGAAGCTCGGCAGCCTGCCGGACCTCGGCGGCAAGCGGCTCGCGGAACCGAGACGGATCTACCTGAGCGCCACCTACTTCGACACCGAGGACCTGGCGCTCATCCAGCACAAGGTCACGCTGCGCCGCCGCGTCGGCGGTGACGACGAGGGCTGGCACCTCAAGCTGCCGGTGCGCAAGGACACCAGGCAGGAACTGCACGTGCCGCTCGACGAGGGGGCCGGCGGCAGCGTGCCGGCCAGGCTGGCCGATCAGGTTAAGGACATCACGGCAGGTCAGCCACTGCGTCCGGTCGCCGTCCTGGATACCGAACGGACCGTGGTAACCCTGCCCGGACCGCCGGGAGACCCCCTGGTGGAGGTCGCGGACGACCTGGTGACGGCGATCCGGTTCGGCGAGCCGGACAGCGAGCCGATGACCTGGCGCGAGATCGAAGTCGAGGCGCTGTCGCCCGACTCCGGAGCGGCGGCCATGCTCGAGACGGTCGGCTCGGTGCTGCGCGAGGCCGGCGCGAGACCCTCGGCCTCCGGGTCGAAACTAGCGCGCGTCCTTGACGCCGGCTGAAGCGGGTTCTCAGAGCTAATTCATAGCTGATCGTGATCTGAGCCTGACCCGGTTCGCATGATATGAGAACCTGAGATGGCATCTCGGCCTGTGCATACTGGCACAGGTCCGATTGAGACGGGCGAGCCTGACGAACATGGAGAACAACGGCGCGGGGGCAGCGCAGCCTTCCGGAGCGCGTAACGCGGACGTTCAGCGGCCGGACGGCACACCGGTGCGCGTGCTCGTCGTCGACGACGAGCCCAGCCTGGCCGAACTGCTGGCCAGCGTGTTGCGCTACGAAGGCTGGAACGTCGTCACCGCGGGCAGCGGCGCGGAGGCGGTGCGGACCGCGCGTGAGTTCCGCCCCGACGCGGTGGTGCTCGACATCATGCTCCCCGACTTCAACGGCCTCGAGGTGATGCGCCGCCTGCGCGCCGAGCTCCCGCAAGTGTGCGTGCTGTTCCTGACCGCGCGGGACGCGGTGGAAGACCGGGTGGCCGGCATCACGGCCGGCGGTGACGACTACGTGACCAAGCCGTTCAGCCTGGAAGAGGTGCTGGCCCGGCTGCGCGGCCTGCTCCGCCGGGCCAACCTGACCCGGGCGCAGACCGAGGGATCGCTGGTGGTCGGCGACCTGACCATGGACGAGGATGCCCGCGAGGTCCGCCGGGACGGCGACCTCATCGACCTGACCGCGACCGAGTTCGAGCTGCTCAGGTTCCTCATGCGCAACCCCAGGCGGGTGCTGTCCAAGGCGCAGATCCTGGACCGGGTGTGGAACTACGACTTCGGCGGCCAGGCCCACGTCGTCGAGCTCTACATCAGCTACCTGCGCAAGAAGATCGACGCCGGCCGGGTGCCGCTCATTCATACGGTCCGCGGGGTCGGGTACGTGCTGAAGCCCGCTGGCTGATGACCCGCCGGGATGGGCAGCCCGTGCCGCGGCCGCGCCGCCTGACGCGCCTGGCGGCCACGCTGTCGCTGCGCACCATCAGCGGCAAGCTCATCGTCGGCCTGCTGATCCTGTTCGGGCTGGCCAGCGTCATCGTCAGCGTGATCACCGCCCAGTCGCTGAACAACTCGCTGATGTCCTCGCTCAATCAGCAGGTCCAGGCGGCCACCCATACCTGGTTCGGCTGTGTTCAGCAGAGCACCGTCGACAGCGCGCACAACGATCCTGACCACAGCGACGCTGCCAGGCCCGACCCGGACGCCTACAAGATGTGCAGCGAACTGGGGCAGGCCCCGGGCACGTTCGAGGAAATGCTGGCCGGGAACTCCATCGGCTACAAGCACACGGTGCAGGGCCGCTGCCCGCTGAGCCCCGCCGACGCGGCGACGCTCGCGAGCCTGCCGCTCGGGAGCGGCCCGGCCCCCAGTCGTCCGGCCGACTCCGGAGGGACGAACCCGTCGCCGCCCGCGTCGGCGGCGCCCTTCACGACGTATATCCGGACGCTGGACTCGCTCGGCGGCAAGTTCATGCTGACCAAGGTGCCCGGCCCCGAGCAGGGCACCGCGCTGGTGACCGGAATGCCCCTGGCCATGGTGGACAAGACGCTCGAGCGCGTGGAGAACACCGAGCACCTGGTGTTCGCGACCGTGCTGCTGCTCGCCGTTCTCCTGGGAGCCGGGCTGATCCAGTTCTCCCTCCGGCCGCTGCGCCGGGTCGCGGCTACCGCGACCAAGGTGACCGAGCTGCCGCTCGATTCGGGTGAGGTCACGCTCCCGGCCGGCGTCCCCGACAGTGACCCGCGCACCGAAGTGGGCCGGGTCGGGGCCGCCTTCAACCGGATGCTGTTCCACGTCGAGCGGGCGCTGGGGCGGCGCGCGGCCAGCGAGGCCCGGCTGCGCAGGTTCGCCGCCGACGCCTCGCACGAGCTGCGGACCCCGCTGTCCGCCATCCGCGGCTACGCCGAGCTGGCGCTGCGGCACCCGGGACCGGTGCCCGAGGACGTGACCCACGCGCTGCGCCGGGTCGAATCCGAGTCGGCCCGGATGACCGTCCTGGTGGACGACCTGCTGCTGCTGGCCAGGCTCGACGCCGGACGGCCGCTGGAACGCGAGCCGGTAGACCTGTCCCGGCTGGCCATCGAGACGACCAGCGATGCGCGGGTGGCCCGCGGCGACCACCGCTGGCGGCTGGAACTGCCGGACGAGCCGGTCCTGGTGGAGGGCGACGAGCATCGTCTGCACCAGGTGCTCGCCAACCTGCTGAGCAACGCGGGCAAGCACACCCCGCCGGGCTCGACGGTCAGCGTCGCGCTCACCGTCGGCGACGCGGCCGCGAGCCCCGCCGTGCCCGCGGCCACCTCGGACGCCTCGAGCGCCCCGGGCGCCCCGGGCGCCCCGGCGGTGCAGCGCGGCGTCGCTCCGCCGGGTCCGCGGGTGGAGCTGAGCATCACCGACGACGGTCCGGGCATCTCGGCCGAGCTGCTGCCCGAACTATTCGAGCGGTTCACCCGCGGTGAGGCCGGGCGTGCCCGGGACGCCAGCGCGGCCGGCAAGAGCACCGGCCTCGGCCTGGCCATCGTGGACGCGGTCGTGGCCGCCCACGGTGGCGCCATCGTGGTAACCAGCCATCCGGGCATGACCAGGTTCGCCATCCTGCTCCCGCTGCTGCGCGAGCCCGCCGGGCAGCCGCAGGCCGCCCCGGTCTGACCCGTCCCGGAACCGCTGCGCGGGTGGATGCGTCCAAGGGGCACTTACCGGGATGAGGGGGAGCGATGAAACCACTTTGCATTTCGGCCTGCCTGCTCGGCGGGCTCCTGCTGACTCCGCTGGCGGCCGGGTGCGCCTCCGCCGCAGTCCAGCCGCCAGCCTCGGGTCACCTCACGGGGAAGCTGGTCATGGAGGGCGGTCCGCTGGGTCCGGGCGGCAAGCAGCCGGGTGAGCGAGCCATGTCCGGCAGGGTGACCGTCACCTCGGCGGGACACCAGCCGGTCACGGTCACGGTCGGGTCCTCGGGAACGTTCTCGGTGCCGCTGCCGCCAGGCCGGTACCAGGTCTCCGGCCGGTCCCCCGACGTGATGGAGATCGACGGCGGGCGCAGCCGGGAGCTGCCGTGCTCGCAGCCGACGTCGGCCGTCGTCACCGCCGGGCAGACCGCCACCATCACGCTGACCTGCGTGGTTCCCTGAGCCAGGACCTTCGGCACTAGTGCGGGGAACGCCTGTCCCCGCACTATTACCGTGTACTCGTCCCGTACGCGGAGGCAGCCATGGCCACCAGACCCCATGACCTAACCGACCTTTACCTTGCGCCCGTGGTCCTGACGGTGGACGCGCGGATCGCGGAACTCGGCCGCCTGGACCGGGACAGGCTGGCCTACAAGGTCGCACTGGAAAGCGATTTGCCGAATTTCACCCGTGACATGAGGGAAGAGGGCCTGATCAGGACGGTTACGCACCTGATCGACCGGCACGACTGGGAATTCAGCTGGGATCCCCGCGGCCTTCGCCTGACCCACGACATGCATACCTTCGTTCTCGGCATCCCGGCCGTGTTCCTCGAGTATCTAGAGACTGCCCCTAAGGCCTGATTTCCCGCGCTCGGGTGAGCCCGGGCGCCAAGGGGCAGATATGCGGCGTCCGGTGTGCTACCTCTAGGGCATGGACACCGGCGAGCGGCGGCTGGTAGCGACCATGCCGCTGCACGCGATTACCTCGGCTTACGGCGAAGAGGGCCTGCGCGCCAGGTTCGCGGCCGAGATCGAGGTGTGGCCGGAGGCGGACCAGCGCCGCCTGAACCAGGCCCTGGCCCTCGCGGGCCGGCTGCACGCCGCCGACCGCCGCGAGCAGGAACCGTACGTCAACCACCTGCTCCGGGTGGCGATCCGGATCATGTCGCACTACGGCGTGCACGACAGCGACGTGGTCTGCGCCGCCCTGCTGCACGACGCGGTCGAGGATCACGCGGCCGAACTGGCCCCGGACGGCACCCGCGCGGCCGCGCTGGCGGCGCTGGCCGAGGAGTTCGGGCCGCGGGTGGCTGTGCTGGTGGCGGCGGTGACGAACCCGGAGTACGCGCCCGGCCGCGACGCGGACGAACAGTACCGGGAGCACGTCGCGGAGAGCCTGCGGCGCGACCCGTGGGCGCGGGTCATCAAGGCCTCCGACTTCACCGACAACGGTGTCGGCCTGATCCACACCACCGGCCCGCGGCTGCACCGGCTGGCCGGCAAGTACGCGCCGCTGGTCCCGGTGCTGCAGGAGCTGATCGCGCTGCCCGACACCCCGCTCGACACCCCGGCCCGGCAGCGCATCTTGACCCAGCTCGGCCAGGCGGCGGACCGCTTCGCCGCGATCCTGCCCGCGGGCGGCTAGCGAAGGAATGCCGGAGCTTCCTGAGGTCGAGACCGCCCGCCGCCTGATTGCCGACGAGGCGCTGGGCCGGCGCATCACGGATGTCGACGACGGCGACACGTTCGTCTGCCGCCCGCACTCCCCCGGTGAGCTGCGCGCCGCGCTGACCGGCCGAACGCTCACCGCGGCCCGCCGCCGGGGCAAGACGATGTGGTGCGAGACCTCCGAGGACGGACCCGACCTCGGCATTCACCTCGGCATGGGCGGCCGGATCGTGGTCACCTCCGGGGACGGCCACGCGGCCGAGGGCGGCGGACCGCGACGGCGCGACGCGCAGCCGCGCAAGGCCGAATGGGACAGGTTCACGCTCGGCTTCGCCGACGGCGGCAGCCTCGTCCTGTTCGACAAGCGCAGGCTCGGACGAGTCCGGCTCAACCCCGGCATCGGCGCGCTCGGGCCGGACGCCGCCGAGGTCACCCCGGCCGACTTCCGCAGCCTGATCACCCGGGGTTCGGTCGCGGTCAAGGCCCGGCTGCTCGATCAGTCCAGGATCGCCGGCGTGGGAAACCTGCTGGCCGACGAGATCCTCTGGCAGGCCAGGGTCCATCCGGTGACCCGGACCGACACGCTCGGGCCGGCGGACGCGGACCGCCTGTACCGCGCGCTCGAATCCGCGCTGGAGTCCGCCATCACCAGGGGCGGCGTGCACACCGGCGACGTCATCGCGGCCCGGCACCCCGGCGGCAGCTGCCCGCGATGCGGTGCCGAGATGCGGCACGGAACGGTCGGCGGCCGGTCCACGTGGTGGTGTTCGCGGGAGCAGGTGCCCACGACCGTTCGGTATATAGATCTTTGATCCCGAACGGCCTGGGCTCATAGCGCGCACATAAGGTGGCTTCAGCCGCCACGGAACGTGGTCGCCGATCCTCATTGTCATGAGAGTTCCCCATGTGGACATTGTGGTGCCTGTTCGTAATGAGGAGCGTGATCTCGCGCCGAGCGTGCGGCGGCTGGTCGCCTATCTGCGTGAGAGCTTCCCGTTTCGCGCCCGGATCACCATCGCGGACAACGGCAGCACCGACGCTACCTGGGTGATCGCCGACCAGCTGGCCCGCGAGCTGCCCGAGGTGCGCGCCGTCCACATGGACCTGCCGGGACGCGGCCGGGCGCTGCGGGCTATCTGGTCGCAGAGCGAGGCCGAGGTCCTCGCCTACATGGATGTCGATCTATCGACAGACTTGAACGCCCTGCTCCCGCTGGTGGCGCCGCTGCTGTCCGGGCACAGTGACCTGGCCATCGGTACCCGGCTCGCCCGTGGTTCCCGGGTCATCCGCGGGCCCAAGCGGGAACTCATCTCGCGCGGCTACAACCTGCTGCTGCGGACCCTGATGGGGGCGCGCTTTTCCGACGCGCAGTGCGGCTTCAAGGCGATCAGGCGCGACCAGGCGCGGGCGCTGCTCCCGCTCACCTCCGATACCGGCTGGTTCTTCGACACCGAGCTGCTCGTGCTGGCCGAACGCGCCGGGCTGCGCATCCACGAGGTCCCGGTGGACTGGATCGACGACCTCGACTCGCGCGTCGACATCATCGCCACCGCCCTGGCCGACCTGCGCGGCATGGCCCGGCTCGGGGCCGGTTTCGCGCGCGGTTCGATCCAGGTCCCGCAGCTGCGCGCACCTGGCTGGGCCGGCGGCCGGGCCGTCAGGGGCCTGTCGCTGCAGGTCGCCCGGTTCACCGTCATCGGCGTGGCCAGCACGATCGCTTACCTGGCGTTGTTCCTGCTGTTCCGGCTGGCGATGCCGGCGCAGGCGGCGAACGTGGTCAGCCTGCTGCTGACCGCGGTGGCCAACACCGCGGCGAACCGGCGGCTGACGTTCGGCATCAGCGGGCGATCGAACGCGGCCAGGCACCAGGTCAAGGGGCTGATCGCGTTCGGCCTCGGGCTGGCCCTGACCTCGGGCTCGCTGGCCATGCTGGGCCACGCCGGCCGGCTGACCGAGATCTGCGTGCTTCTCGCGGCCAACCTGGTCGCCACCGTCATCAGGTTCCTGCTGTACCGGTACTGGGTGTTCGGCCGCGCGGAGCGCCCGCCGGATGCCTGGCCGCCCGGCCGCCGCGCGATCGGCACCGTCCGCCGAAAAGAAATGGCTACTCAGGGAGAGCAAACCAATTGAGCGCGACCACATCCATTCCCATCCCGCGGCACGCGGGGAGAACCCGCCCCGGCCGGCCCGGGCGCCTGCTGCGCGGGCCGCAGGCCGATCCCCGCTGGGCTCGCCCGGCGCTGCTCGGGTTGCTCGCGCTGACCGCCCTCCTCTACCTGTGGGACCTGGGCAGGAACGGCTGGGCGAACGACTTCTACGCGGCCGCGGTCCAGGCCGGCACGAAGAGCTGGAAGGCGTTCTTCTTCGGCTCGTTCGACCAGTCCAGCTTCATCACTGTGGACAAGACGCCGGGCTCGCTGTGGGTGATGGAGCTGTCCGGGCGGATATTCGGCTTCAGCCAGTGGTCGATGCTGGCACCGCAGGCGCTGGAGGGCGTGGGCTCGGTCCTGCTGCTCTACGCCGCGGTCAAGCGGTGGTTCGGGCCCGCGGCTGGCTTGATCGCCGGGCTGGTACTGGCGCTCACCCCGGCGGCGGCGCTGATGTTCCGGTTCAACAACCCGGACGCGCTGCTCGTGCTGCTGATGACCGCGGCGGCCTACACGCTGGTCCGCGCGGTCGAGAACGGGCGGACCAGGTGGCTGGTGTTCACCGGCTTGCTGATCGGGTTCGCGTTCCTGGCCAAGATGATGCAGGCGTTCCTGGTGGTGCCGGGGTTCGCCGCCGCCTACCTGTGGGCCGGACCGCCCCGGCTGGGCAAGCGGATCTGGCAGACGCTGCTGATGGGAGCCGGCATCGTCGCCGGCGCGGGCTGGTGGATCCTGGCCGCGCAGCTTACCCCGGCAGCGGACCGGCCCTATTTCGGCGGCTCGACCACCAACAGCATCCTGCAGCTCGCCATCGGCTACAACGGCCTGGGCCGGCTGACCGGCGACGAGACCGGCTCCGTCGGCCCGGGCGGTGGGCAGGGAGCCTCGTTCGGCGGGACGACCGGCATATTCCGGCTGTTCCACGCCGAGTTCGGCGGGCAGATCAGCTGGCTGCTGCCGACGGCGCTGATCTCGCTGGCCGCCATGGCCTGGGTGTCGCGCCGCGCGGCGCGGACCGACCGGACCCGGGCCGCGGCGCTGCTGTGGGGCGGCTGGGTGCTGGTGACCGGCCTGGTGTTCAGCTACATGAACGGCATCATCCACCCCTACTACATGGTCGCGCTGGCACCCGGCATCGCCGCCCTGGTGGGTATCGGGGCGATGGCCTTGTGGCGGCCGCAGCCGCGGCCGTGGCCGTGGCCGCAGCCGCGGCCGCGGCCCGGATCCGGGGCGCTGGCCGGGCGGATCGCGGCCGCCGCCGGCGTCCTGGCCAGCGCCGTGTGGGCGTACATCCTGCTGGCCGCCGCGGGCCTGGTGCTGGCCGGCCCGGCGCTGGCCCGGGTAGCGCGGCTCGCCCGGTCGAGCCGCGGGCGGCTGGCGCTGGCGGCTGCGCCGCTCGGCCTGGCCCTCGTGGCCGGGCTGGCCGGGCCAGCGGCGTATGCGCTGGACACGGTGGGCACGGCTCACACCGGCGCGATCCCGAGCGCCGGGCCAGCCTCGGTCGGCTTCGGTGGCGGACCAGGTGGCGGTCCCGGCGGCCGGGGCGGCTTCCCCGGTACCGGACAGGCCGGAACCGGGGCACCCGGCGCGAACGCTGCGCCCGGCGGAAACACGGCGCAGAACGGGAACGCGACATCGGGTGGGACCGGAGCGCCCGGCGGGATACCGGGCGGAACCGGTACCGGCGGGATGCCGCGGGGTGGCTTCGGCGCCGGGGACGGGCAGGGCGGCGGCGGCCTGGGAGGGAACACCACGGTGAGCAACGCCCTGACCAAGCTGCTCCAGCAGGACGCGGCCAGCTACAGGTGGGTGGCGGCCACCGAGGGCTCGACGGCGGCGGCACCGCTCGAGCTGGCCACTGGCGACGCGGTCATGTCCATCGGCGGGTTCAACGGGACCGACCCGTGGCCCACCCTGGCGGTGTTCAAGGAACTGGTCGCCAAGCACGAGATCCACTATTACGTCGGCCAGGGCAGCCAGAGCTTCGGCGGCGGGCGCGGCTCCTCGGCCATCGCGGCCTGGGTAGCGGCCCACTTCACGAAGCAGACCGTGGGCGGCCAGACCGTCTACGACCTCACCAAGCCGTTGTCGTAGCTGAGCGGCTGCCCGATGGTCGCGGCACGGATAGCCGGCATCCTGCCCCGTGGCAGGATGCCGGTCTGTAGTCCCGGGCAGCATCCCGTGCTCAGATGGGGTACCTCGTGGGTTCGGTGGTGTAGGTCCGTCCCGATGGGGTGGTCCACCTGAATGTGCCGTCGCGGAGCTGGTCGACGTGCCATTTCGGGTGCTGCTTGAGCCGGTGGTCGTGGCGGCACTTGGGGCCGGTGTTGCACAAGCACGTCCGGCCGCCTGCCTCATAGGCGGTGTTGTGCTCGACGTCGCTGACCCCGGGATCATGGCCTTGGGCTTCGAACCGGTGGTCACACGGGTCGGTGGTCAGCGAGTCGACGGTGATGACCAGGTCGGGCCCGGTCCCTGGGGTTTGGAACCGCCAGGTACCGTACCCGCCCGGCGGGCCGTCCCGGCCGGCCGGGGTGAAGGAGAACCCGTCCTCTCCTGGCGGTCCGGGACCGGCGCCTTTCCCGTGTTTCTTCGGTTCGGGACGGGCGCAGCCGTGGGCGACGGCGTGCCCCTGGCTGTCGGTGACCGTCAGGCACCACGTGGTCTTCGGGTTCCGCGCGGCGCTGGTGGCCAGGTCGCGGGCCAGCCAAGGGTCGACCGGGCCCAGGCTGGCGAGTTCGCCGGGCCGGTCCGCCAGGCCGGCCAGGGTGGCCAGCGGGACCGTCAGGGTGACCCGCCCAGCGAACCCGGTCGGGGCTACGCCGGGCGTGGTGTCCTGGCCCGGGCCGGGGCGGGAATCCTTGCCGAGGAGCAGGTCCAGGTAGGCGCGGGCGCGGAGCTGGTCCATGTCCCCCTCCAGGCCCGCCTTGCGCAGCTCCTTCGCCCGGGCGGTGATCTGCTCATCGGCGGCCAGCACCTCATCCGGGGGCAGCTCGCAGCCCATCAGCGCGGCGTTGCCGGTGTCCTGGATCCACCGCTCCACCCGGGCATCTTTCGCCGCGGTCTCCCGCCGCTCCCTCGCCTTCTCCGGCGCGGCCTGCATCACGGCACGAGCGATCGCGGCGCGCAGCGCGCCAGGGGTCAGCCGGGCCGCCCGGTCCAGCACCCCGGCCTCGGCCACGCGGGCCTCATCGTCCTCCAGCAACGCGGTGGCCCGGGCGATGATCTCCGCCTTGTACCGGGAAATCATCCCGTCTTCCAGCGCCGAGGCGGTGCCGGGTAGGCGGGCGGGCAGGGTCTGCGCCATCCCGATCAGGCTGTCCGCGCGGGCCCGGGACTCGCCCAGCGCGTACGCGATCTGGTCCGCGGTGAACTCCGCATCCAGCGTCCCGGGGTTCCGCCGGGCCAGCTCCGCCACCACGGCGAGCTTACGGGCGTGCGTGTGCGCCTCGACCCGGTCCCACGCGCACAGCACTCCGACCAGCTCAGCCTCCGAGACACCGGCGAAGCCGTCCTGTGCCGCGGAGTCGGCGGCGACCGCCAACTGCGCGCAGCCCGGCAGCACGTCCAGCGGCATCCCCGGCCCGAACCCGGCCGCGCGGCTGGACGACTCGCCGGGGAAGGCCCGCGCGGAGCCGGGCTGACCCGGGCCGCGCCGCCCGGTGGTGGCGGCCTTGACCGCCAGCAGCTCATCGGCGGCCGCCTCCTCGATCTCGGCCAGCTCCTCCGCACTGAGCGGGGCGTAATCCTCGTACTCCTCGTCCTCACCGGGCGGCTCGTCGTGCTCACGGGCCCGGTCCAGCCAGTCCTCCCGTTCCGGGTCGCGGTCCAGCCAGGTGAGATCTTCGTCCCACCCGGGGTCCGCGGGAACCGGCGACGGGAGCATGAACCACGACCGTTCGGAAGAAGGATTGTTCTATCGAACATAGTAGCGTAAATCATTCATGATCACAAGTATATTCGTAGATATAGTACCGATTTCGAATGGTGTGACCGATGCGCTTTGTCCCGGAGTGGCTTGCGGGTGCGGGCGGATTCGGGGGCCATGATGGTGGCCCGGACGACGGGCGCGGCGCCCCGTACGGACCCTGGACGATCGGGCACCAGCCCACCCGCGATGTCGAGGCCGTGCTGGATCAGATCGAGCAGGCGCTAGGCCGGCTGTGATCGTTAGCGGTTCGGGACGGTAGTTGGCGCGATCGCGGGTAGTGGCGACGATCGTGGAGTCCATCCTGGCCCGGAGCTACGCCTTCGTCGTGGTCAGCCTGCGGTACCTCATCGTCGGCGGCTGGGCGGCCGCGGTGGTGCTCGCCATCATGTTCCTCCCGCCGCTCAGCGCCACGTCCTCCGGCGGCCTGTCGAACCTGATCCCCGCCGGGCTCGGCCGCCGCCCGGGCCGAAGCCGATGTAGCCCATCTGTTCGGCTTCCCCATCGACGCGGCCGTGGCCATCGTGCAGCGCGATCCGCACGGGATGCCCGCGGTCGTCCTGGACGCGATCGCCGTCCGCTCGCTGCTGGTCCCGGCCCTGGTGGCGCTGTTCGGACGGCTGGGCATGTGGCCGGGTAACCGCCGCGCCAGGCCGGAGCCCGTGCCCGCGGCACCGCCGCCGGTGCCGGCCG
>WNGE01000247.1_pt1 | contig 90718 bp, 76 predicted proteins | sample 5400651 | NCBI WGS metagenome assembly WNGE01 (sample SAMN13153370, study PRJNA577476) | soil metagenome | isolation source: 60 cm soil or saprolite under grassland replicate 2 | place: USA:California | collected 2016-06-15 | reverse complement strand
CACGCGCTTCGGTTGGCAACGCCTGCTGGATGGGACGCCCATACGCGAACAAGGAATTCTCTCATGGTGAGGCCATGTGCTTACATCATCGTCTCGGTGCTGGATCGGCCGGATGTCTTGTGGCGTCCCGTCTCAGCGAAGACCCGACACTCAGGGTCTTGCTGGTGGAAGCCGGAGGATCCGACCCAGCCTCATCATTTCCATGCCCGCAGCCTTCCCGTTTGTGTACCAAAGCCAGAAGATCGGTTGGGGCTACCTGTCCGGCCCAAAGCCTCATCTGGGAGGAAGGACGATTGACGAGAAAATGGGCTCATCGTCAATCAACGCCATGATCTACCCCCGCGGCAATCCGATGGATGATGACGGTGGGGCCGATGATGGCCTGCTGCATTGGGACTCTGCCCATTGCTTGCCGTACTTTCGGAAGATGGAAACGTGGGCTTTCGGAGCGAGCGTTTGGCGCGGCGGCGACGGACCGCTGCAGATCAGCCGTTGAGGGCAGCACACACCCTCTATGACGCATTCTTGCGTGGCGGAGAACAAGCAGGCTTCGCTCTCACGCCAGACCACAACGGCTCTAAACAGGAAGGGCTCCACGTTGCCCAAGCATGTATCTCTCAGGGACTCCGCTGGAGTTCTGCGCGCGCGTATCTCTCTCCTGCAATCGGGCGGCCAAACCTGCATGTCTTGAAAAACACCTTTGTCAAGAGGCTCGTCATCGAGCATGGCGCTGTGATCGGGATCGAGATTGCGGCGAACGGAAACTCGCGTGTGATCACCTGCGAACGGGAGGTGATCCTTTGCGCAGGTGCTTTCAATACTCCCAAACTGCTGATGCTCTCCGGTGTTGGAGACGCCGATGAGCTCCGCAAGCATGGTATTGAGGTGGTAGCGGATGTTCGCGAGGTAGGTCGTACCCTCCAACATCACCCTGGTGTTGATGTTCAAGACACGACTAACGACGAGGAATTCGCTCACTTCGGAACTGCGTGCATTCGGGCGGGTCAGACTGCGTTGCCGCGGGTCGAACGGTGGTGACCGTGTTGCGCACCGATCAATACGAGGAGCTCTCGTCCCTTCACTGAGGTGGGGTCTTTTGTGCCATTGGCACGCGATCGGCAAAGTAATCTCATCCGCGAGGTAGCCGCGGCCTGCTTTGCCTTACCGCTTCCCGATCAACCTGGCGCATCTCTGCCGTTGCAGGTGGCCCTGGTTCGTGATCTACGTCGTCAGGTTCCCTGCAAGCCTGAGGAAGAACCTCCGCGCCGCTGGGATGCTGACATCGATCTCCTGAAACAGGCGTGGTGGGAAGACGATTGGCAAGCTACTCCTACACCGGTTGCCCCCATCACTGCGAAGTTGATCCCCATCGTGACGACAGCCGCCACGATCGATGCGGTCACGCTCGCCCAAGCGTATGGTCGACGCTGGCCCGCCCAAGAAAATATCATCCGCGATTACTTGCTGGCCTTGGGCCTGGACACGAACCACGGGTATGCGAAGACAGCTGTTATCAACTCGGAGGTAGCGAGGCGACGAGCTGGTCTCCAGCAGCGACTGGCAACCCTTCAGCGTTGGACAGCGTCAGCATGCGTTCGCTACCAGCATGCAACGACGTTCTCTGATCGGCTCAGGAAACAGGCAAAGGCGCGTGGGGAGGTCCTCTACCGTGGCCTCAATGAGCGTATGTTTGCTTTGGAGGAACAAGGGATGGCCGATCATCTCGTAGGCAGAGAGATCAGGGAGCGCAAAGCCACGATTGATGCCGAATTGCAAGAGTTGTGGCAACGTATCTACCGGGTCGAGGCCAGACAAGACCAGGATTGGCGCAAGCAGGAACGCTACTGCCGAGAACAGCGTGAGGCGCTGCGGGCGCTGGAAGACCTGACTTGCAAGGAACGGGAGATGTATGAATTAGACAATCGCAAAGATCAGGTCATGACCGTCTGTACAGTCGCACTGGTGAATTTAGTCATGTGGACCCGCGACCAGTATTTCCCTCTCACCTATGCTCACGACACGTGGAAACGTCTTGCGCCCTTTTTTCGCCTTCCAGGGCGGGTGACGCTGGAACCGAGAACGGTATCAGTCGAGTTGCGTCCCTTCAACGACCGCCACCTCAACCACGATCTTGTCGTGTTCTGTGAACGTGTCAACCAGGCCTCTCCCCAGTTGCCGGACGGGGGGCACCTCCTCTTCTCGGTGTGTCCCTTATCTGATCGGCAAAGGCGTCGGCAAGGCTGCGCACTGGCAATCGCGTCAGGATAGCTAGACAGAGATTCTCAGAGGCGCTACACTCCTGCTGACATCTGCACGTTGGCTGGCTGCACATCGGTTGAACATCGCGCTTTGCTGATCGGCAGCTTTGGAGTAGGAGAGCACGGAGCGAGACATGTCCGAGATTGGGCAAACCTATTATGACTTCTGGGCGAGTTTACTCCCCCGGTCGAACCATCAAACGGGTTTCTCATTGCGAAGCCCAACCCGTCGTCCTTCTGTCGAGTACTGTCGTGTCGGATTTTGCTTCCGCTATCGTCTGGAGTATGATACCCCAAATGCGCTCGTCGAATGTGCGCTGGTGCGCAGTGATGGCGAGCAGATCTACCACAGCCTTGTTCGTCGACGCAAGCAGATTAACGAAGCTTTTGGTGGGTCATTGCTCTGGCGGCGATACGCGCACAGCTCGGAACATCCCTGGCCATACCATGCCATTGCCTGGACGATTGCCTGCCCAAGCCTCCGTGAGTTGGACCACGAATCTTGGTCAGCAGTCCAATCCCAGATGATTGACGCCATGGTGCGTCTGGAACGGGCTGTTGCGCCATATCTCCAACGCTGGCTCGAAGAGGATTGAATCCTCGTGCAGAAAACCACATGCTTGGTCTGGCTTGCAACCTCTGTGATGCTCCAGGGCTTGGATTACCGTTTCCTTTCACGAATGGAGGAGTGGTATATTCCTTCTGAGCGTGAAGATGACCTCCAGTTCCATTCTAGAACTGCAGAGGTCCAAGTGGCCTGAAACCCTGAAGAAGTGATTCGTCTGGACCTAGACCAGGTGGAACCACATACACCGGATGAGCTTCGAACAGCGCGCAAAACCAAAATTAGCCGCGTGAAAGGCAAGGGCAAAACGGAACGCACGGTCTTTCTCTCTGCCGATGCCAGGAATGCGCTGGCCGATTACCTGGAACGAGAACGGGGACGTGATGCTACATCTGGGCAAACGGCGCTCTTTCTGACGGCGTCGAGTATTGCGGTTCGCGCTCCCGATGGACGCCTGTCCTTACGCGCATTCAATCTCATCATGGAGCACATCGGGCGTTGGCATGATGCAGAGCAACGCGATCCGGCACGGCATATTTCTCCGCTGCGTCCCCACGATCTGCGGCACACCTTTGCTTTCCAGCTTGCTAAAGTTACCGGAGCTGATGTATATGAATTAGAACGAAGGCTCGGTCATCGTTCTCATCGCTATATTTAGCGCTATACCAACCCACCTGAACACATCGCAGCAACTTATGTTGAGGATTTTTAAAGAAGAGCGTGAGAGGTATATGCAATATTATGAAGCAACAAGAGAGCGGGGAACCGGTAGAGGCGTCTTTTGAAGAACAAATTCCCGCAAGCGCCGTGCTGTTTCTCATTCAAACAAAAGCACGATCTCAACACGCTCTGTGGCCGCTTTTACACGTATCTCTGTTGGCATCGAATCAGAGAAAGTTTTTTTGATAGGGAGCAATGTGCTTCCATTCCTTTTTTTCTTCAATCACTTTGGTGTTTTGCTGCACTTCATGGGTTGTTCTGGAGGTATCAGGCCAAATATTCCTGACAAAAAAGAATAATTCATTGTGAAATTGCGAATATATATGTTTAAATGAGCAGTGGAACTGATGCGCGTTGCTGGTGATCAGGAAGAACAGCATGCGTCCTTTTGGCAGCATTTTCGTCTTTCCAGTAGGACAGATTGTCGAAAGAAGAGAGGATATCTTGATTAAGACCGAACAAATCTGGGATGAGTTTCATTCACCTCTAGAGCAGTTCATCCGGCGGCGCATTTCCGATGAGACAACTGCTGAGGACGTACTTCAAGAGGTGTTTCTCAAAATCCACCAGCATATGGAGACGCTCAGAGACGTTAGGAAGCTGGAGAGTTGGATTTATCAAATTACCCGCAATACCATCATTGATTCCTATCGGAGCACAAGACCGACGACCACCCTCGAAGTGGCGGAAGTGCTCAACTTGCCAGAAGAGCTTCCCGCTGATGATGTTGTGAGCGAACTGTTGCCTTGTATACGGGCGATGGTGCGAAACCTACCAGAGCTGGATCGGCAAGCACTGGTACTCACAGAGTATCAGGGACTGACCCAGAAAGAACTCGCTGAACGCCTGGGCTTGTCCTTTTCGGGTGCGAAATCGCGGGTACAACGGGCACGGGAGAAACTTAAGCAGCAGTTGCTAGAGTGCTGCCATTTTGATCTGGACCGGAGAGGCCATATTATAGACTATCAACCGAGGTGCCACAATTGTGAGACGGCGGCTTGCTGTACCAACGAGCCGATGGTGCCAACGAGGAGCCTCCCAGATGCGTCCATATTGTAACTGTTCAGTGAGACTCGTTCACAAAAGAAAAGCAAGCCACTATATTCCCTGAGGCCAGTTGAGGGTGCATCTGAGAGTATCAGATGCAGTAAGATGAGGCGCAGCCTGGATTCTCTCCTCCAAGCGGCGTCCCAACCCGAGAAAACTGCAAGATGTCTTTCTCAAGATACATACTCATATTAAAAGCTTGAGAGAATCAGATAAACTGCAAAGTTGGATCTATCGAATAGCAAGAAATGCTATTACCGATTACTATCGAACACACAAGTTTACGCCAGACCTCCCAGAAGTGCCCTATGTTCCAGAAGATCCATTTGATGATGTTATCAGTGATCTACTGCCAGATGTCAAAGAGCTTGTTGATAGCCTTCCCCCTGATTACCGCCAGGCTCTTATTTTGACAGAATACGAAGGTCTTACCCAAAGGGAACTTGCAGAAAGACTCGGCATATCCATTTCTGGCGCCAAGTCAAGAGTTCAACGTGCGAGAGAGAAAGTCAAGCTCATGTTGCTGCGTTGCTGCCATTTTGGGTTTGACCACCTGGGAAGAATTATTGATTACGAATCCAATTGTGACTGCTGTGTGAATCAGGATTGCGGCGCTGGATGTAAGTAATGTTGCAAGCGATTAGCTTTGCGTCCTTTTTGCATAATCATCGTCTACCAGATACAAAAGGAAAGACGCTTAGGATGTACTTATGCAGATGAACACATGAATCGTGACAATTGTAGGGGCCGATGTATTGCGCCCATCGCCGATGTATCGGCCTTTGGTAGGTGTTCAAATGTCCTGATTTAATAGTCAACCTGTATGAGTTGTCCCGAATGAGTCTTATTTACCAATGCTATATTCACAACCTCAACACGAGAAAGGACGAACAAAATGAACACAGCATCAAAGAGTGATGAACAATTGCGTGAAGTAGTGCGCGAACGTTATAGTCGTAGCGCATTGGAGGTCTTAAGTACAGGCCAAACCACTGCTGAAAGTTGTTGTAGCAGTAGTTGTTGTAGCACGGGAGATAGCGATCTCGTGACTAGTGACCTCTATAGTAGTGCGGAATTGGGTGAGTTGCCAACCGCTGCGACTCTTGCCTCACTTGGTTGTGGTAATCCGACGGCCCTGGCGGAGTTGAAACCTGGTGAGAAAGTCCTTGATCTTGGGAGTGGTGGAGGCATAGATGTGCTGCTGTCAGCGAGGCGTGTTGGTCCTACTGGTTTTGCCTATGGACTGGATATGACCGATACTATGCTCGAACTGGCCGAACGCAATCGCGTCGAGGCGAATGTTGAAAATGTGCGCTTTCTCAAGGGTGTAATCGAAAATATCCCATTACCTGATAATGCTGTTGATGTGGTGGTCTCGAATTGTGTTATCAACTTGTCAGCCGATAAAGGACAGGTGTTACGCGAAGCATACCGTGTGCTTTCTCCTGGCGGACGATTTGCCGTTTCGGATATTGTTTTTCTTGGCCATTTTCCGCCGGCTATTCGAAACGACCTTGAAGCCTGGGCAGGCTGTATTGCTGGCGCTCTGGAAGAGGAAACATACCGGCAACTGCTGGCTGAAGCGGGCTTCATCAATATTGATATTGAGATGACACGGCGCTATTCAATTCAGGATGTGGCAGACAGTGGTGGAAGCTTCTCTATAGCGTCTCTCACGGATAGCGAACGCGCCGAAATAGATAGCAAATTTGTTAGCGCGTTTATCCGTGCGCAGAAGCCATTTTAGCTGGATCGGATTGGTGGAAGTTTAGTCAACAAGAATTATCTGAGCGATGCTGCAATCAGATGTATCGCTCAGATAGAAGTTTCTCTTCATACCAAATTTTTCCTCAAATTTTCCTTGACTTTTTGGAAATCAGTAGGTATACTTCTAACAATTTGAAATAGCTTTCTAATTATTCCACTCTGTGGAAAAGGTGTATGATTCTTATGTCTCTCAGGCACAGGGTACAAATGCTAAAAATACTCAAGCGGCGCAAGCGCTGCCTGATCCATCCCATCGATGGACCCGGTGCCGTTCTTTCGGAGATTCTTTCTTCCTCATCTCATTTTCAGAGATGAGGAATTTTTTTTGCCCTTTTGGGAATACAACTGTACTTCACAAAGGCGTCAAGTGCAGGGTCTCAATGGAAACTCATCAGTATAGGCCTTACCTGTTGAGCGATTCAGGGAGAAAGGGATTACCTGTTAAACTGTTGTCATTAAGAAAGGAAGTTACTTACTTATGAGTGCGATGAAACTCACTACATCGTCTGAAAACTCAAAGGAATTGTTGGATTTGGAGCAGCTACGCAATCGGCATATGCTGGTACGTTCACCTGATATGGCAGCATTGATCCGCCTGCGCGGCGCATTGCTGAAGGCAATACGCAATTTCATGGAGTCAGAGGATTTTGTTGAGGTCACAACACCTACCATCACAAGCCTGACGGGCGCGTGTGAAGATTTTTCGACGCTCTTCCCGCTAGAATACTTCGGCAACAAAGCCTTTTTGACACAAACAGCACAGTTGCACCTGGAGCCACTGGTTCACAGCCAGGCACTGCGGCGTGTCTACTCAATCAATCATAGCTATCGTGCCGAGCCGCGTGCTGATCACCGCCATCTCACCGAGTTTGTGCTTGTTGAGCCGGAAATCGGCTTTGGGAACCTTCAGATACTTCTGGATTTTGAAGAGCGGTTGGTGAGTCACATTGTCAAAATGGCCCTGAAAACGCGCCGTGAAGAGCTTGGGTTGTTAGGCGCTGACATTGCTATGCTGGAAACCATCAAGCCGCCATTCCGACGCATCACGTACACGCAGGCTGTAGAGCAGCTCAATAAAATGGGTATCGTGACTCAATGGGGTGACGATCTGGATCGTAAGCGTGAGATTGCCATCCTCGAATGGACTCAGTTCCCCACTTTTATCACACATTATCCAATTGAGCTGAAATTCTTCAATATGCGTCAGAACCGTGAAGATGAGCGAGTGGTTAACGCTGCCGATCTCCTGCTACCGGGTGTTGGCGAAGTCTGCGGTGGGGCAGAACGCGAGGAGGACCCTGTTCGTCTGCGCGAGCGTCTCATGACTTCTGTTGCCATGAAACATTTACTGGAGGCGGGTGGCAGCGCTGAGGACTACGAGTGGTACTTGCAACTACGCGAGCATGACTCAATCCCCTATGCAGGCTTCGGCATGGGTTTTGAGCGTCTGGTGCAGTTTATCACTGGCAGTGAGAGTTGTCTGAACTGCGTTGAGTACCCGCGCAACAGCGTCCACTATATGCCATAGTATGAAAAACTCCGAGTTATTGGATATGTTCCAACAGCTAGGCGTCGTCTCGAACGGGCACTTTGTGCTCAGTTCGGGACGGCACAGTGACGAATACTGGGAGAAGTTTCGCCTGCTAGAGTGGCCTCGTGTGACAGAACAACTCTGCCGTCAAATCGCCAGTCGATATAAGCAGAGCGGCATCGAAGCAGTTATTGGCCCAACGACAGGTGGTGCGTTACTGGCACAGGAGGTGGCGCGACAACTGGATACGCGGTGCCTCCTTGCTGAGCCAGCACCTGATGGTGGGCGAGAGCTACGACGGGGCTTTGTCCTGCATACATCAGAACGAGTGCTCATCGTGGATGACGTCCTAACTACAGGTCTTTCATTGCGAGAAACGTTGAGTGCAATAGAACAATTTCAACCGGAAATTGTTGGCATAGAAGTGCTCATTGATCGTAGTGGCGGCGATTCTATCACTCAATTTGGAGTGTCTTGTCTCGCTCTACTTTCGGTCTTAGCACGTACTTATTATTCGGAAGAATGCCCTATGTGTAAAGAGGGTATTCCTATAGTCAAACCAGGTACACGGGGCAAATAAACGATGAACTTTCTCGATAAATTGCTAGCAGTTTCTCGTCAACAGAATAGCCTGCTTTGTGTAGGGCTGGATCCAGAACAAAAGCGTTTACCTTCTCGATTGCATAGTATGCCAGTGGCTAGAGCAGTAACCTACTTTTGCCAGGCCATCATAGAGGCCACTGCGCCATATGTGTGCGCTTTCAAACCTAACATTGCTTTTTTTGAAGTACTTGGTCCTGAAGGAATGTATGTCTTTCAGAAAGTGCTCCAAGCTGTTCCGGAGTACATCCCAATCATAGTCGATGCCAAGCGTGGAGATTTGGGAAATACTGCGCGTAATTACGCGGCCACAGTCTTTGATATCTATGCTTGCGACGCTGTAACCGTAAACCCCTATCTGGGCTTCGATAGTATAGCCCCATTCTTAGCGTATGAAGAAAAAGCCGTGTTTTTCTTATGTCGTACATCAAATCCCAGTGCTGGTGATTTTCAAGACTTGTTGGTATGTGAAGAGAAAGGACAGGTAAGGCCTCTCTATGAAGAGATAGCAAAGCACGTCCAATTGTGGAATAGGATCGGCAATTGTGGTTTAGTTGTTGGCGCAACCTATCCACAAGAACTCAATACCATCCGTTCTATGTGTCCTGACATGCCGATTTTGATCCCTGGTGTGGGAGCACAGGGCGGTAATCTGGGGGCTTCTGTATTGGCAGGAGTGGATGTATCAGGAGAAAAGGCTATAATTTCAGTTTCTCGCTCAATACTATATGCCGGTGAAGGCGAGGATTATGCTGTTTCTGCGGCAAACGAGGCGCGAAAATTGCGTAATCGCATTAATGAGGTACGAATAAGATGATAAATCTACAAACACAACTCGCACCATGTCACAAGAGAGGCCTGTTGCTGCGAAATCCAGTCGTGGTAGCGTCAGGCACATTTGGCTATGGTGTGGACAATGCAAACATTGCAGAAGTACATCATTTGGGAGCAATCACCTGCAAAGGCACTACACTTCATCCTCGCAGAGGCAATGAACAACCTCGAATTATGGAAATCGCTTCAGGTATGTTGAATGCTATTGGGCTGCAGAATCCTGGTATTCATACTGTCATCGAAAAATACGCGCCAATCTGGGCAACGTGGCAAACTCCGGTCATCGTCAACATTGCTGGAGAAACCATCGAAGAGTTTGTCGAACTTGCAATACTTCTCGAGGGTGTAGAAGGAGTATCAGGCATCGAGGTGAATGTATCTTGCCCAAATGTGCTTGCGGGTGGAGTAGTTTTTGGCGCAGATGCACACACAGTTGCAATGGTTACTGCATCAGTGCGTCGTGTCACAACACTGCCTTTGATCGTCAAACTTTCTCCGAATAGTGGGGATGGGCGCCCAACTGCACTGGCTGCTGCTGCATCTGGCGCAGATGCAGTCTCTCTCATCAATACCATTACAGGTATGGGTATAGACATTAACAAGCGTCGTCCAACATTGGCGAATGTTACTGGCGGATTGTCTGGTCCTGCTATAAAACCAATCGCATTACGCATGATCTATGAAGTAGCACAGGAATTACGTTTGTCATATCCTCGGGTACCTGTGATTGGTATTGGCGGCATCTCGAATGTAAATGATGCACTCGAATTCCTCATGGCTGGTGCTTCGGCAATTCAGATAGGCACGATCAATTTTACCAATCCGCGTGCTGGTGTTGAGATTATAGAGGGCATCGAGGAGTTTATGTACAAGGAACGGGTAAAAAGTATTACTGAGCTTGTGGGGGTAGCTCTGTAGTCACTTGCTCTTTCTCACCCTTTCGTCTGCTTGCGCCAGATCACTTGCCAATGCCGAAGCACGCATTTGTTCCAGCTGTTCCATCCCTTTGGCCTGAACATCCGACCATTCACGTGCAAAGCGACCTGACAAAATATCATCTTCCAGCACTCGTTTGAACTTTTCGTATAGCCTGGAACCGTCATCAGCAAGCAAGGCGCGCAGTTGTCCATACTGACTGGTATGGGAGTGAAGCGTGAGTTGTCCAAAAAGACCTTGTTCAGCGATACGATCAAATACTTCAGCAGGCTCCTTTGAAAGGTACATTTCGTAGAGAATAGCTTCATCGCTAAAGCCAGCTTCGTGCAGCACTTTGTAAGCTGTCGTAAGAGCAGCCATAATAAAAGGCCATATGGCTTGTTCGCTAAAGAGATCAAGCGCAGCCTCTTCTCTCGCCGAGGAGAGAATCGCGCCTCCGCGAGTTGCGCCGATGCCGCGCGCAATTGACAGGGCTAGTTTGAAAGCATTCCCGCTACCGTCATGTTCAACAGAAATAAAACAAGGGTATGGTTCTCCGCTCAGGTATCGTTCGCGTACCCCAGCACCAATCATACGTGGCGCAACCATTATTACGTCGATAGTATCCGGCAAATCAAAGAGTTGGAATGCTACATTGTAGCCAGAAGCAACAACTAGAGATGCGCCTGTTTTTAGATAAGGGGCAATTTGTTCACGAAACACCTGGGGTTGCACTTCGTCTGGAATAAGCAGGAATACAACATCTCCCCAGGCTGCTGCATCAACAATAGACACGACTTGAAAGCCATCAGCAATAGCTGCATCCTTATAAGCATCGTCACGATTGCCGATGAGTATTTCTGAGACGCCGTTGTCACGCAAGTTTTGTGCTTGCGCCGCCCCCTGGTTGCCATATCCAATAAACGCCAAACGCTTTGTCTGAAGAATAGAAAGATCGGCATCTTTGTCGTAATAGATGGGTGCGCTCATTTTTATATCCTACCATACTCAACGCTCAGTGGCTCAGCTATCTCTTCAGCCAGCCGGTGTACGATACCCTCAGGATAGGGCGCTCGCAAATTCAATATGATGTGAGTTGCACTGGCTTCAATGTACAGGCGTATGCTATCGCGGGTTTCTGCCAGATTGTCGTAGTTTACTAGCGTCTGAATAGAACGCTCAATAGTGGAGGGATCACGGCCTATTGCTACAGAGTGCCCTTCGAGCACTTCAACTTTGTGGCGGAATGTGTCAACTGAACCGCCAGCAAAATTCCAGATATTCGCATACTGGGCAACGACACGCAGCGTCAGTTGCTCACCGCTACCACCAATGACAAATGGAGGATAAGGCTTTTGTACAGGCTTTGGCTCGCAACGAGCATCTTTGAGCTGATAGTATTTCCCATCAAAATTGGCGACGGTTTCTGTCCAGAGTCTCTTGATTGCCTCACATGCTTCACCCAGTCGCCTGATACGCTCTCCAGGTGTGTATAGCGGAATTCCATACATATTGCTCTCAAGCTCATTCCAACCTGCCCCTATTCCAAAATCTAAACGGCCATGAGAGATATTGTCTACAGTTGCTCCGATTTTGGCAAGTACAGCAGGATGACGGTACGTATTACCGGTCACCATTAGACCAACGCGCAGGCGATTCGTGCGAGCCGCCAATGCTCCCAGAAGAGTCCAGCCCTCCAATTGTGGGCCAGTCGGATCAAGGCCTAGCGGAATGAAGTGATCAAATGCCCAGGCATGTTCAATGATAGAAATGGTATCTGCTTCAAGCCAGACGCGGAGTATATCATCATAGGAAGTGAATTGTTGTGCGGTTTTGATACCGAACCGTAACTTCATAATAAATTCTCCTTAAATTCGCTCAAGTGGTATAAATCCGAGTATTCGTAACGCATTATTCATCGTTTGAACAGTTGCTTGCACTAACATTGTGCGAAATGCTTTAACTGGCTCATCTGTCTCTTTAAGTATGGGTGGAGTATGTTCGTAGAAGTCGCTAAAGTGAGCAGCGAGGTCATACGCATAAGAAGCGAGCATATTGGGTGCAAGTTGCATAGTTGCTTCTGCTAACCTGCGTGGAAAAGCGTCGATGTGACGCAATAATTCCCACTCGCTCTGATCAAGTTGTGCAGGTAGTAGTTCTAGTTGATCTGGCTCCTCATAGTTATCTTCTTGAAGACGGCGTAAAATACTATTAGCTCGAGCATAGGCGTATTGTAGATAGACCCCAGTATCCCCATTTGCGCGTAACGCCTCGTCAATGTCTAAAGTAATGATCTGTTGCAGGTTAAAACGAATCATAAAGTAGCGAATTGCCGAGGCTGCCAGAATTGCAGCTGCTTCAGGCGATAAATCACGTTTTGTCTCTACCTCCTGCATTCTTGCAACTGCTGCATTAATCAAATCATCCGCTTTAATCTCAATCCCTTTGCGTCCAGACATGGCATAAAACTGGTGACCATCTGAGATATCGACCCCCAATTGCGCAGCCGTAGAAGCAGAAAGAGTGATCACTTCATAAGCGAGATGGAATGAATTATCAGCTTGTTCTGTATATCCCAGCCTGCGCAAGCTCTCGTATACGATCTGTTGCGGATATGACTGGCGTACATCGATCACATTAATCACACGCCTGGCATGACCAAAGCGTTTAGGATCAGCTTTCTCTTCACCGGAAATTTCAGCTTCTGGTGATCTCATGCTCCAGAGTATACGCCCATCCTGCTGACGACCCCATGGAACGAACTGGAATTGTACCCCTATCTGCGGATCATCGGTCAAGCCAAATTTCCAGAGCTGGAAAGCGATATCCTTAGCTGTGTATGTAGCTGTGCCATCTTTTCTTACCAGCACTTTGTTGGATGTATGGTCACCCTCCTCTGTCTGCACTTCTCCTTCACCGAAAGGCAACACCCAGCAACCCGCCAATGGGCCAGTTTCAGGCTTCTCTACTAAATCGCGTTCGCGTAGCATTTTGAAGACATGTTTCCAGAGTCCTGCGCCCAGGATAGCCGATTCCCATGTTAGCAAATCGTACGATATGTTCAGTCGAGCCATTGTTGTGAGGTGAGCCTTTACAATTTGGCGCGAAAGATCAGCTGCCATTCCTGGATAATCAGGGCCAGATTCAGGTTCGCTTCCGTGTTCAATCGCATGTAGAATGGTTTTACGTAATTCTAAGAGTTCAGGTTGTGCTTCATAGGCTTTGCCGACAGCGACATATACACGCGAACAGAAGTAATCAAAAGGTTCTCCTGGCAGTTGCTGATTGCCTTCTGGAATCTCTAAATAGCCTTGTCGAAGCAAGGTAAAACCCACAACGATATCCGCGACTTGCACGCCGGAATCGTCGATATAGTTTTCAGCTTCAACGTGGTAACCTTGAGAACGCAACATACGTGCTACTGTGTCACCGAGGCATGAGTTGCGCAGGTGGCCTACATGTGCTGCTTTGTTACTATTAATGGCTGTATGTTCAACAATTACCTTTGTAAGTGCTCCAATATCGTTGTGTCCGAAATCTGCCCCTTTTTCTAACACATGTTCAATGATAGTTTTGCCTATTGTAGGACGGTGTAGTCGGAAATTGAGAAACCCCGGCTTTGTGACAGTTATCTCATCGATAATGGGGTCATGAACCTCGCGGAGCGCGTCAGCCAATTGTTCAGCGATTGATAATGGTGGGCGTCCCGACATTTTCTTGGCCCATGGCATGACCGGCATCGAATAATCACCAAAGTTGCTCTGGGCTGAAATTCGCAGGTCAATCGGTAACTCTTCAATATCGAGGGATATCTGCTCTCGTATAAGATAGGATTTGGTAGCTTGTTTGATAAGAGTCGTAAGATATTCATATATATCTGTTGTTGAAGACTTCGTCATTAGTTGAGCCTTGCTACTTACTGTCATCGTTCCTCGCCTAAAATAATATTACCTGCAACATATTTGATCAGGTGCATCCACTATAGCGTAGCTTGCAAATGTGGTCAAGTTTTTTGTAATCAGCATACACACAAAAGCCACCTGGTTCCGGATATGGAACCAGGTGGCTTTTGTGTGTATGCCACTTTGCTTATTTCTGTGCAGCGGCTTCGCGTTTGCTCTTGCGACCAAGGTAAATACGGCTGGGATCAACAAGCATGCGCAGAGCCTTCAACTCTGCTTCGGTTGGAGGCTCTAACTCTTTAGCCTTGCTTGTATTAAGTGACCAACCGGTGTTGGCCACCACTTCATCAACGCTTATTCCTGGGAAGACCGTATCAAGTTCGAGAATGCCGGTCTCAGGATTGTTGCGCATGATGCATATATCGCTAATCATGACCAATTCACCACCACGTCCAAGTCCATAGTCCCAGCGGGATTCCTTCTTTTCGCGGGGACCACGATGCCCAGCAACACTCGTCAGGTACTCAACACGCTCGGGGAATCGTCGCTCCTCCTGTACCATCACGAGAAGCACCTTATCGGCAAAGGAGGCGATGTTATTCGCTCCGCCGCTACCTGCAAAACGCACATGTGGTCCATGACCTGTATCGGAAACGCCTCCGGGCCAGTAACCGCCAATAATCGTTGAGTTAATGTTGCCGTACATGTCACATTCTGCGCCGCCCAACATGCCGACAGTGCAATAGCCACGCAGTGCGGTGGTGCCGAAAGTGTCAGCCATGTTGGAGACCATGCTTCCTTTCAGGCATCCGCGTGGGTCCGAGACCGAGATCGGAAGGTGCTCCACTTTAGGCCCTACAATACCGGCTTCCATAATCAGAGTCATGTTTGGCGCGACGGTGTGCTGAGCTAGCATAGAAGCCAGTAGTGGTAGACCCGTTCCAGCAAAGACAAATGCGTGGTCAGGCACTTCGCGAGCAGAGGCAACTGCCAGTAGCTCCATTGTGGTGTATTGTGTTGGTGTTAAACCTCGTTCCTTGAGATAAACTTCATAAGCTTCATCCGTAATTTGTTGCATTGTATGCTCCTGTTGTAGTTGCTCGTATTACATAGGCCGTTTGAGGTCAGCGCGATACCCATAGCCTGGGGTAGCGCGTAGCTCAAATAGACGATTCATTCCTACAATCCGTTGCAAGTAATCCCAGTCGTCCTTGGTTTCTACAACGTGCTTGGTCCACCAGTCCTTTACTTCTTCTTTGCTCTTGCGATTGAGTCGGCCATAACTGACAAACCAGTCCCAGTCGTAGTCGTAGTAGTTTGGCACCGCCGAGGGATAACCTCCATAGGGCTGTTCCACAATGGCAGTAGTAATATGAGCTGGCAAGTGGTTGAGTTCGGGAGCAGCTCGAAGCTCGTCAGATGGTACAATCTGTTCGCACTCTACGATCAGCGTTTTGGCGCACATGGCTTGCTCGGCATCTGGACCCAGAATACCTTCCATGCGTACTGTTCCATCGATAGCCACTCGTTGTGCTCGAATGACTGTGACCTCCGGCATGATTGGTGGCACGAGCATGACCTTAACACCTTTGTTGCCGGTGTATTTATCGGATTCGCGTGTCCGGTCGAGAGCGTTCGTTTTGTTGGCGGTAGTATCCCCGCCTTCGAATGCATGTGGACGCAATCCCCAGCCATCGAAAGGGTCGTCTATGACTGCAAATTTCTTGGGCGGGATTCGTGGGTCGATCCAACTGCCGTCGGCATTTCTACCGCGTAGTCCAGCCTTGCCGAAGACATCGTACTCTGGTACATCGCTACCTAATTCGGCCATCAAGGGGGCAAAGGGCCAGCCGAAGCGACCAGCGATAGTGCGCGTAGCATAGCCGTAGTTGCTGTAGTCCTCAAATAAGGGAATGGATCCATCCTGGATACGGCGACGGATACTGAAGGCTACCGGTTGAATGCCTTCCAGTCCGATATAGGTTGTTTCTAGCCGTGAAATGAGGTCATTCGCGGCAAGAGCCTCTTCAATCGAAGCGCCGCCATTCATGGTGCAATAGTGGTGTTTAATGCGGTCGCGTTGCCGGATTACTTCACGTGCGATAGTGAAAGGACGACGGGTATAGCTGAAACCTCCCCAGCACACCTGTGTGCCTGTCTTGATGTACCGTTCTACCGCTTCGCGGGCGGTCATGATTTCTGGCATACTACACTCCTTGTACTCTCCGCTACATCTACTGTGGTCGATGTCGTTGGTTGCTCGCGAAGTAGAGTTTCAATCTCGGTCATGCCAGCCTGGAGTTCTCCTACAACTTGCGCGAGTGATGCATGGGCACGCGAGAGTTCATCTGCGATCAATTGCTGGTCTTGCTCACTCATGGTGCCCTGAGCGAATATATCGCTAAGGTCACGCAAAGATTGGGGAACACGCATCAGAGGTATGCCGAGATGGCTCAATTCCACTTCGATCGTGTTGAGGAGCCAGATGGCACGCATTGCCCGGCTCCATTCCTGGTTTAACATAGTAAGTACCTCGTTGGAAATATTTGCGAACGAAACAATGGAAACCACCGAACTACCGGTATCAAAGTTATTGCCTTTCGATAGTGATAGGAAATACTCTTCTAAAGAACGCCACTCCCGCTGTGGAGAGTGGCCTCTATGCACGTAACAATTATAGCACAATATGTGCTTTTACTAGGCCTATAGCCTGCATCTCATCCACTAACTGTGTATAAAACAACTCTGAAAGCCTTCGACTGCTTATTGGTAGGTAAGAAAAGCCTCGAAAGTCTCTTCTAAGCATGTACCAGCTTTGTCACTTCGTTCGTTCTCACCCACTTCTAGTAGACGAAGGCCTTCAGGCACAACGTAGACCGACAGAGAGTTTAACCTCTCGACATAGGCATAGTTGGCAGATTAGCCAATTTAACTGAGGCCAGAACGCCGGCCAGCGCAGCATACCAGGCCACGAGCGCGGTGACAATGCCGAGCCAGCCACCGATGCCGACCCACGTGGTAAATGTTCCTGTACCTACTCCTGACAGCCAACCAATGGTCAACGAGAGGAAGGTCAGGAATAGGAGAGCGAAGACAGCAATCAAGGCCCCGCTGATCCTGAACGTAGCAATCAACATCAAGCCGGTGAAGATGGTCCACCCCAGGAGGAAGGTGCCAACACCCGAACTTACAGCTTTTTCCGCTGTAAGTGCAGCAAGGATACCTGTTCCGGGCAAAAGTACAAAACCGAGGGCCATCCAGAAGCCGCCATAAGAGCAGAAAGCGGTTGCGCCAAAGGTATTGCCTGCTCTAAATTCCTGGACACCGGCGATGAGCTGGACAAGACCACCATAGAATATGGCCAGGCCGATAACGACTGCTCCTCCTACTCCCACAGCGGGGAAGAGGAAACCAGCGTTGGAACTGCTAAGGACGAATGTAGTAAGTGCGAAGGCGCTAAGGCCAAGAGGTGCGGGGTTTGCGACTGCGGGCGCTGCAGCTTCTGCGCGCTCCGCTGCATATTGGGCCATGAAGGGTCCCACCTTTCATTAAAAGACTAGCAAATGTACAATCAATTGGTACACACTGGGTTACCGTAGGAGTCTTCCTACGAAACTGCTTGTCGCGGACACCGGTGTCCGTTGATTAGGTAGGATATGTCATCCACACCCTTTGTGGACGGCTTCATGCTCGCCTCAAGAAGGCGAAAACGTTCTACAATGCCTTCGAAGAGAGGTAATAATTACAAAATTAAAGCGATCTAGACTGATACCCCCTTTCTCTGTAGATGTAGTTTTGCCACTCTCCTTTCTCTGTTCGTTTGGTAAGTGTGTTTGTAAAACATTATAGCATATTAATAGCACTTTGTAGTAGGATTCACCTGTGATAATCACAGATTTGTGATAGAGTGCTGGCTCTCGATTGTTTGCAAATTTTTTGCTTCAGATGCTAGACTTAAATATATCAGTATATTCGTTCACCGTGAGGGGAATACCATGCCAAAGGATACACGCGAACCGCGAGAGATTCTGACCCAAGTCATTGCATCACGAGTGGCGCTTACCTCAGCTATTTATGGACTTAGCGAGGATGCATTAACCATGCAAGGGGCAGTAGGTTACTGGTCTGTCAAAGATGTAATGGCTCACCTTGGGCGCTGGGAAGAAATATGTTTTGACGAGTTACAAAAGCATCTGCGCGGAGAGCAGTCTACAGAGGACTACAGGGATGCCCCTGCTTATAACGATCAGTGGGAAGCGCAACTGCAGTCGCTTACACTGCAGGAGACTATTGAACTCTTTGAGACATCTCACTATCGTGTGTTCGGCCTGTTATCATCATTAAAGCCAGAGCAATGGAATGGCTATGTACGTGCCTGGGTGCGTGGTTCGACCTGGCATCACTTCGAAGAGCATGGAGAACAGATTCGCATCTGGCGTGCCGGGCTGTCACCCTGAGCACATTCGCTTCGCTCAGTGTAAACTCCACGAAGGGTCTGGTTCGATAGGCTTGGAGATGCTTCGCTACGCTCAGCATGACAATGTGCTGCCCTCGGTTGTCACCTTGAGCACATTCGTTCCACTCAGCGTAAACTCAGCGAAGGGTCTGTCGCGATGGGCGTGGAGATGCTTCGCTACGCTCAGCATGACAGAACTGTATGCTCTGTATGACAGCGTTGTGTGCTCAGTATGACGATGCTATCCTGCTGTCGACGTTTTCAATGTGCAGTCCAACCACAGTCAATGGTTAGAGCGCTGCCAGTGATACCGCTAGCATCATCTGAACAAAGATAGGCAGCAAGTTTTGCAACTTCAGAAGGTTCAAGTAAACGGCGAATGGGAGCTTCAGCTAGCATGATTTTCTCTACAACTTCAGTCTCTGGTATCCCATGAACCTCTGCCTGGGAAGCAATTTGTTTCTCCACGAGCGCTGTTCGAACATAAGATGGGCAAATAGCGTTACAAGTAACACCATACTCTGCTCCTTCTAAAGCTGTCACACGGGTTAGTCCTAATAGTCCATGTTTTGCTGCTACGTACGCTGATTTGTAAGCCGAAGCCCGCAATGCATGCACGGATGCGATATTGATTACTCGACCCCACTTGCGGTCGTACATTCCTGGCAAAACCTCCTTTGTCAAAAGAAAAGGCGCAGTGAGCATTATTTCGATGATCTCATGCCACTTTGACATTGGGAATTCCGTGATTGGCGCAACATGTTGAATGCCGGCATTATTGACTAATATATCAACATGACCTTCGGCTACTATCGTGTCAGCTACCAGGCGCTGACAATCATTCTCGCTCGTCATGTTTGCATATTGAAAACGTGCGGCAGGCAATTCAGCAGCTACTTCATTTCCTTTTTTCTCGTCAATATCTGAGAGTGTTACATGTACACCGCGCATAGCCAGCTCTTGTGCTATAGCCAATCCGATACCACTTGCGGCTCCTGTTACTATAGCAACCTTTTTATCCTTTGTGCTCACCATGTACTCTTTCCTTTCTATTTCTGTTAAACGTCTATGTCTATGTAAATCATACTGCTTGCTATCCAAATTTTCCATATATCTTTAGCAAGCAGAATCCGCAAACAAATAGACATTCAAAAACGCTGGGTTCCAGCGTTTTTGAATGTCTATTTGTTTGTGAGAAGAATTGTTATGATCTCACTAGCCCCCAGCGTTCGCGCACACGCTGTTCAATAGGAGAAAATATCAAACTATCAATAGCTACGCCAATCGCGATAATCAACAACATTACTGCCATGATCTGCGATGCATCGTTGAGGTCGCGACCTGTATTCAGGAGATTGCCCAGACTAATTGTAAAAAACAGCAACTCACCCGCCATCAAGGAACGCCAGGCAAACGTCCAGCCCTGCTTTAATCCGTTTAAGATTGCCGGCAATGCAGCAGGTAAGATCACCTGTGTGGAAAGTGCTATTCCATGAGCTCCAAGATTGCGTGCAGCCTTAAGGTAAATTGGAGGTGTGTTCTTAACTCCGGCATCAACTCCAAGTAAGATGGAGAAAAGCGCACCCATCACCACTACAAAGATGATTGCCTGGTCGGTCAGCCCTAACCAGAGAATAGCCAGTGGTAGCCAGCAGACGCTCGGTAAGGCCTGCAGTCCCAATACCAGTGAACCAAGCGTTTGTTCGAGTAGTCGACTGCGCCCTAAAAACAACCCGAGCATCACGCCAATCACGAGTGAGATCCCATAGCCAATGGCGAGGCGTTGTAGGCTCAAAAGTGAAGCTTGAAGGAAGTTACCAGTTAGGAAGCCGTTTACCAGAGCATTAAAGACCGCGATTGGTCCTGGAAACAAATAATCGGGCCAGATACCAGTCATGGCAATTACTTGCCACAGTATCACTAGCAGAACATAGAAAACGATACGTCGTGCCCATGCTGATTGAGTGATACTGCTTTCTCCTGCACCTTTCGTCAACACATTAATTGCTTTTGCCATTGGCTTCCTCCTGTTCTTGAGTACTCATTGCACCTTGCAAAACAGACATAATCTCTGCTGCCTGATCTACAAGTAAATGATCTTCCAATGAACGCGGACGTGGCAGATCTATGCGAAATTCGCGTACAATGCGTCCTGGTCTGGGTGAAAAAACAAGTACACGGTCTCCAAGTGCAACTGCTTCACGTACATTGTGGGTTACGAATAACACCGTTTTGCGCGTAGATGCCCAGATTGTTTCCAACTCGGTGTGCAGCCGGTCACGTGTAAGTGCATCCAGTGCGCCAAATGGTTCGTCCATGAGCAAGATAGCCGGGTCAATTGCAAGCGCTCGCGCAATTGCTACACGCTGACGCATGCCGCCAGAGAGTTGATGTACATAACTACGCTCAAAGCCTTTCAAATGCACTAGCTCAGTAAAACGCTGAGCTGTGGCTGCGCGTTCCTTTGCAGGTATTCCTGCCTGGCGCAGGCCAAATTCGACGTTATGATGAACATCCAACCAGGGAAACAATGCGGCTTCCTGAAAGAGTAGTACTCGATCCGTGCCTGGACCCCGCACAATTCGCCTATCAGCTAATACAACGCCTTCAGTTGCTGATTCCAGTCCTGCAATTATACTCAGCAGTGTCGATTTGCCACAACCGCTAGGTCCTAGCAAGCAAACGAATTCACCTGCCTGCACCTCTACATTCACAGGACGCAATGCCTCGACCACTCCAGTACGTCCGGGAAAGATCTTACTCACACCCTCGATCTTCAATGGTATACCGCCGGGAGTGTCCCGAAATTGAAGTTAATCCTTTGGACGCAAGAATCTGATTTAATGGACCTAGATAGTAGATTCCAGTCAGATTTGGGTTGGTACTGCCCAGGAAGCCGAGTGCAAAAGCTCTATTGGCTGACTCCTGGAGGGTACTGGTGAGTGGGTCATAGGTGATGTCGAGGTTGTTATAAGCCAGGTTGATCTCTTCGCTCGGCAGTGCTTTTCCTGTGATGAGTTTAATCTGAGCGTTCACGATACGCTTGGCGCTATCAGGATTGCTCAAGACATACTGTATTGTATCGACATGTGCCTGTAAGAATTTGTTCACCAGGTTTGGATGCGCATCGAGAAATGCTTTGCGCACGACCACGTTGGTAGTAACAAACTTGCCATCAGACCACAAGGTACGCTCATCGACGAAGACTTTGCCATTCCCCTCTGTGACTAGACGCGTTGCCCAGGGTTCAGGTACCCATGCCCCGTCGATCTTTCCTTGCTTGAATAAGGTCAGAATATTGGGATTATCGGTTGGGATAATCTGTACATTTCCACCTTTTTCGACCGTCTTGAGACCATTCTGTTGGAGATAGTAGCGCAGCGAGACATCCTGGGTACCGCCGAGCTGTGGGTCAGCAAGTTTTTTGTTTGCCAGGTCTTTAGCTTTCTGAATGTTTGCTCCTGGACGCACGATGAACAACGCCCCACCGCTCGCAGCGCCAGCAATAATGCGCAGTGCCTGACCATGACTTTTCACATAGCCATTAATAGCTGGGCTGGGACCAACGTAGCCAATGTCAATGTCACCAGCAAAAAGCGCTTCAATCAGTGCAGGACCTGCGTTGAAGGTCTTCGTCGCTAGCTTTACATTCGGTCCGAGTGCATTTTTGAATGTGCCGCGTTCTACTCCTACCAGGGCTACAGCATGCGTCAGGTTTGGGAAATAACCCAGGTTCACAGTAATAGGTCCACTGCTGCTGCCACTCGAAGTTTGAGAGCCACAGCCAACAAGTGCAAGAGCGAGCAATACAACAAGTGCAATGATGCGTGAACAATACGTAAATGGCGTCTTCATCAGGTACTTCTCCTTTTTCTCCAGACATAAACACGATGTGAACTTGGTTCATGCGGCACTCTATAAAGAAAGAGCAACCAGGATTGCAACAAACTCACCTCCTTAGTATCTTGCTGCATCAGCAGCTTACCTACTACTAAGAGCAGATCAGCAGGATCGTAAATTTCGCAGAAAAATTGATAGCTATGATTTTATTTGTAACTCCGGTTACATATATTCTGTAAAGCCATGGCCGTGAGATAAGGAAATCCCAAGGACTTATCAAGAAAGAGCTGAATTTAAGGAAATAAAGTATCTAATCCCTTATCTCTCAATGTAAACAATGGCTTAATAGTAACTTCAGTTACATTGAACAGAAGCATTTTTAGGACACAAGATAATAAGGTATTCCAATAAGAAGAATTACATTGGAACTTCCACTCTAGGTAATAGGGAAATGAATACTATTTTTCTATCGGTGCCTCGATCAAGCTACCCCATTCTGTCCATGAACCGTCGTAGTTACGCACTTTGGGATAGCCCATGAGATAGTGCAGAACATACCATGTATGGCTGCTGCGTTCACCAATGCGGCAGTAGGCTATTACCTCTTTATCTTTTGTAACTCCCTTGCCTTCATACAAGGATCGTAACTCATCAGCCGATTTAAATGTCCCATCGTCGCGAACTGCCTGTGACCAGGGTATATTAGCTGCGCCCGGAATATGACCGCCACGCTGAGCGCCTTCCTGTGGTAGATTAGCCGGAGCCAGAAGCTCGCCGCTATATTCTCCGGGAGAACGTACATCTACTAGTGCGACATCTTTGTGGCCAAGTTCCGCGAGAACCCGGTCGCGTAAGGCGCGAATTTCAGTATTGGGGAATTGAGTGAGATAAACTGTTCGAGAATATGAGGGGATCTCTGTAGTGAGTGGGCGCTCATCGGCTAACCATTTCACTCGACCTCCGTCAAGGAGGCGCACATCATCGTGTCCATAATACTTGAGAATCCAAAGCGCCCAGGCTGCAAACCAGTTATTATTATCTCCATATAAAACAATCGTGGTATCATTACTAATACCTGCGAGACTCAAAAGTTCTTCAAGTTGTTCCCGATTAATGGGGGCGCGTACTACCTGGTCCTGAAGCTCTTTTTGCCAGTTGAAACCAACTGCGCCAGGAATATGTCCTTGATCATAGGCAGTGGTATCTACGTCAACTTCAACCAATCTGACCAACGGATCATGTAAATGAGCCTCCACCCAATCTGCATCAACCAGAACTTCGGGATGAACATATCCTTTGTTTTCAGACATAGCTACTCCTTTAAGGCGAAATAATGAATACTAACTGCATACCTTTCGGCATGTGAAATGTAGTATATGAAACCTTGGCTTCACAGGAAAAATAATAACATATTTTATTCATTCCATCAAGTTATTTTATATATTCCAACGAGTTATAATAATATTGATATAGATTTGAGACAAAATCATTCACTGACGTTATTTAATTCATTCACAGAAGTTATAATAAGAAAGGAAGTACATGACGATGAGAAGTTGCCTGTACATGATGTTTCAATTAAAATTGAGAAATTCCATACATAGGAGGGCAAGATGAATTTATATCACTTGCGTGTTTTTCAGACGGTAGCTGAACACGAACACATCACACGGGCATCAGAGGAACTGATTCTCAGTCAACCTGCCGTCACTAAAATTATTCAAAGCCTGGAACACGAAACAGGGCTTGAACTCATTGAGCGTCATGGTAGACGTATTGTTTTGACCCATGCAGGTCATGTGCTGCAGAACTATGCTCGACGTATGTTTGCACTTGAACGTGAAATGGAAGAAGCACTAGCTGTACTACAGGAAGTTGAAGCAGGCGAAATCAAACTTGCTGCAAATACCACTACAGGAGTGTATTTACTCCCTCCAATCGTGTCGCATTATCGCATTCTCTACCCTCAAGTGTCCTTACACATTACTATCCTCAACTCACATGAGATAATAGAGCAAACCTTGAACTGGACATTGGATTTTGGATTGGTTGAAGGGGATCCTTCTACGCTTCCTCCTGGACTACATGTGGAAGTTTTTGCGCAAGATGAACTTGTATTGGTGGTTTCGCCGGATCATCCTTGGAGCAAATTGGATGAGTTGAATCCAGCAACATTGCGAGAGGGTGAACTCTTACTGCGCGAACAGGGCAGCGGAATTCGTGAAGTAATCGAGCATGCATTGTTACTTCATAATATCCAAGTACATCCACTGTTCACCCTTCCAGACAATGAGGCTATCAAGCAGATGGTAATGAGTGGAGTTGGAGCAGCCATTGTCTCAGCCCTTGCCGTGCAACGTGAGTTGGTTAGTGGTGATCTTATGCGGATTCCTATTGCCGGAGTCGACTTACGACCCCAACTCAGCCTCGTGCGGCGTACAGATAAACAACTTTCGCGAGCTGCGCAGGCCTTTTGTGCTCTATTGCAACCTTACGGTGATAGATAAGGATTTTCTATTCTATTGAAGATATATACAGATGTGCTATTATAAATAATAAAGCTCAGTTTTCTTAACAGATTATCTTGAAATATAAGTTTACAGGGAGGAAGACATGCGACGAAAATGGACACGCATTATTGCACTTCTAATTATAGGATTTTCTATTCTATTAATAATCGTGCCAAAAACATTAGCATCCACCCATACCGGGATGATCATAGACACACCGACGCCTACACCAGATGCTAACGCAATACTAAATAAAGCAAATGATGCCAGTAATCAAGCGCAAAATCTTATTACGTATATCACTGTAGTGGGGGTCATACTTGCTGCTCTAACTATTTTTATTACTGCCATTACAATTATTACAGTTGTATTTGCATTTTTGGGCATCTCATCATTGAAAGATGTCAATGAGTTTAAAGAAAAGATGCACCAGGATCTGGAAAATATGCACAAGGACGCTGACGCTATACGTGGCTCCCTTATCTATCTGGGTCTGGGTGATCGCTTGATGAGCAAGGGCAAAGGCTTTGTTAAAGAGGCTATCGAAAGTTACAGGAAAGCCGGTACTTTCTCACCACAAGATGATCAAATCAACTATGACTTGGGACGGATTTACAGTGGCGCAGGCTACTTCGATGATGCAATCTCTGCGTTTACCAGAGCCACAAAAACTAATCCGAATTTTGCAGAGGCGTGGAGGGAACTAGGATTAGCTTACCGGCGCAGGGGAGAGGAAATGAGAGAGCCTGAAGACTACAATAAAGCTATAGAATGCTTGAAGATAGCGGTTGCCTTAAAACCCAATGACGATGATGCTTATGCAATCATTGGTGGGCTCTATCGACGACTGGGGGATTACAAACGGTCTCTGGCAAATTATGAGCAAGCATACCGGATCAATCCCGCTTCTTCTTATGCACTGAGCAATATGGCAAGTCTTTCATGGTACTTGGGTGAAGTTGTGGAAGCCAAAAAATACTTTTCTGATACTGAAATAGCGGCGAGCACACGTATTTCAAAAGGAATACCGGAGGGCTATTGGGATTATTATGATCTCGCATTGGCTCAACTTGTATTGGGCAAACACGGTGCAATAGATAGCTACAAACAAGCTATAATTGCTACCCCTATTCCCGGTAAAGAGAAATTTAAGAGTGTACTAGATAACCTACAATTTTTGCAAAAAGCAAGTACTCCTATTCCAGACCTACCGTTGGTGATTCAGATGATAGAGGATGCAATAAGTAATTCGATTTAGGATTCTGCATTGATAAGAGAACAGGGACTCTTTGAGCTTCCCAGGTTAATCACTCCTGTCGTGAAAATAAAGTATACCATAAACTGGGTGTTCCTTTTTGCTTGACTTTGCAAAACTGTTGGAGTACCATAGCTACGCTTGGTAACGATTGTTACTAATATTTCCTCATTTTGGGAGTAGTTATTGATGCAGCAGCGTGAAGCTATACGTTGGTTGCAACTCACGTATAAAGTGCCTAGCGAACCTTCTCAAAAGCGCGTGTGGGTGTGGCGGCGATTACAAAACCTTGGTGCATTTGCGCTGCAAAACTCTGTCTACTTGCTTCCATATACAGAAGAGGTAGAGAAACATTTTCGGCAGTTAGCTCACGAAATTCATGAAATGGGTGGGGACGCAAGCATTTTTTCTGTAATGGCGCTTGATGCTTCCGATGAACACCGTATCCTCCAAGTTATCACAGAAGCACGCGAGGGTGAGTATAACACGGTTATTAAAGTCTGTTCCCGTTTTTTGGCTAAGGCTCAATGGGTAGTCCAGTCACAAGGTTGGAATGACCAGGTTCATGCTGAATTTACCGAAGTATTGGAAAAGGTGCATGTGCTCTTTCGTACCGCCAAGCGCCATGATATGTTAGGTGTTTTAACTGCCACAAAACGTGCTTCAGCGGCAGAAGCATTGATGATATGTGAGCAAGTGTTCCGCATGCTACTCGATCAAGAATATTCTCGAGCCAACCGTTTGTTAGAAATGCATAGTGATCTGCTTCCATCCTCCACGGACATTGAGTCACCAACTGCAAATAAAATGTTAGTTGGGCAGACAGAACAGAAAAGCTTGTCTGCTGGTGGTGAGGAAGCGGAGTGACGTGACTAGCCAGGTCCCGAGTTATTTTGAAACTGAATATCAAGCTTATTGCTTAGTTTGTGTACTTTGCGTCGAATATATTTCACTGAAGTGCAACCAAAGCCATATCTCATGCGTATATATGATTAAAGATAACTGATTCGGGATACCTGAGCTGGATTCAAAAGGAAAAAGAAAATGCAGGAACAAGATTATGTGCAGCAGAAAAGCGGCGCTAAGGCAATATCGATCGATAACCGTCTCTTTCTAACAAGAATACGTATCTTGCAATTTCTGGCAATAGTCCTTTCTGCCGCATTTGCTCTAGGCTTGCATCTGATTTTTGCGAGATAGCTTAGATTTAGCGCTAATCATCTAATAATAGAGTGGGCATCCTTTCAGGATGCCCCTTTTTTTGCTCCTCCAGATTTTCTAGCCATGAATTGCTCTTAGATACACATTATGTCCCAATTCATGACAGTTATTGAAAAACTGATCAAATTTGGCTTGCACTCAGCTATAAGAAATAGTACAATCAATAGTATTCAAACCATTGAATTATGAAGTGGGGTAATTTGTAGTTATGAGTCTATCTGTATCTCGTGAGCCAACTAATGCTCAGCCTGAGCGTGACACTACGCCGCGCCGTCTGATCGTTACCGCAGGTGTTGTTATTTTTGCAATTCGTGACTGGTCGCTCTGGGTTTTATTACGTGATAGCCCTTGGGGGCCGCCCATGCGCATCGTACTTGGTACAGAATCGGTAACTGATGCCGTAGATCGTACGCTCGAAGCTGTGCTGGCCTGGCCAACTAGTGCTACATTGTTGGAACTCAAGGCAGGCTGGCAAGAGCAGCAAGTCTATGTATGGGGGAGCGCCGAGCAGGGAGCTGCCGTCTCATTGATTCATAGCGTTTTGTTGCATGCCAATCATGATGAGCTGCGTCCAAATCTGCACAAGCAACCAGTGCCTAGCCTGCGAGTTGGTTGGAGATCGGTAGCAGAGATCGAAACGGGCCAACATGTTCTTGACCCAGAAGTTCATCCAGTGTTAGATAGCGCGTTGATCGCACTACGCTCTCATATTCAACGCGACCCGGAGATAGTATTGCGCTATCTTGCAGATATGAGCAAGATGGGTTCAGCGGATGACAATGGCGATTGGTGGCGCCAGGATCTAAATGACCATACGATCAAAGAGACTCGTGCTTTGACTATGTTAAAAGAACCTCTTTCAGGAGATGGCATACTAACACTGGCTGAAGCCGCCTTACTTTATAAGGCCTTTTTCCCGCCAACAGAGCAGATAGACTTGTCAAACTTGCGGAGGCGTTTCCTGACAACGAATCGACTCGAAGCTCTAGATGAAGAGCGGCCTGTGCGTGGTAAGGAACTTGACTGGCGTCGTGTCAGCAAGGCTTATCGTTATAGCGGCTCGTAGAGGAAAGGAATAAAAATGGCAAAGGTGACAACAGGTACTGGCGATACAGGCTACACCGGTTTACTTGGCGAGCAACGGGTACCAAAATATGATCCCCGGCCAGACACTTTCGGTACTGTCGATGAAGCTACATCTGCCTTAGGATTGGCACGTGCTATGGTCACTGATCCCAAAGTAAAAGAAATCATCTATCAAATTCAGCAAGAACTCTACCTGCTAATGGGTGAGTTGGCAACAACGCCTGAGAATTACGAGAAGATGGGATTGCGGATGACGGTTGAACTTGTGCAACGCCTGGAACAGGTAGAGGAACAACTAAAACGCGAAGTTGAAATTCCGAACAAGTTCATTATCCCTGGCGATACACCCGATGGCGCTGCACTAGATCTTGCTCGAACGATCATTCGACGTGCCGAGAGGATGGCAGTCAAGTTGCTACACGATGGAGTCATTCAAAATGGCGAAGTTGTGCGTTACCTTAATCGTCTCTCCGACCTCATTTTTATTCTTGCTCGCTATGTTGAGGTGAAGTCGTCGTTGGCGGAATTGCCGGAGTGATACAAAAGTCCCAGTTGCAAACTATTACTTGACTAATTAGAACATCCGAACTATACTTTCTTTTGGTGCTTGTAGCTCGTTACGATCTTTGAGTCGTTCACACTGAAAGGAGAGTATCCACGTGTCAAACCATCCAATTGTACACATTGAAATTCCAGCGAGGAAAGCCGAGGAAGCTGGAAAGTTTTACGGTGATCTCTTTGGTTGGAAAATTGAGGCTGACCCTACGTACAACTATGTACAGTTTATGGCGGAAGGTGGGCCTGGCGGGGGCTTTGTCGAGGTAGGACAGAGTGGGATGCCTATTGAATATAAGCCTGATAGCCTGCTCGTCTACGTCTCAACTGATGATATTGAGGCCACACTCGCAAAGGTCAAATCTCTCGGTGGTAAGACTCTGATGCCTAAGACCGAGATTCCCCATGTTGGTTGGTGGGGCGTTTTTGCTGATCCGACGGGCAATCGGATCGCGCTGTATACGAGTCTGGGACACTAAGATTGAAGTTTTCGGTTTAAAAACAAGAGAGTATCCTCTCTACTCTAGGAAGTATGTGAGGATACTTTTTTTATTTCTTTGGCTGATATGAAAGATAGGTCTGGGATTGAAATCGGTAGAATGGCTAAGTTGCTTATTGTTGTGGAGCTTTTCTCTAGTTTAAAGCGTGTAAATATCCAAAGTATCTACTTAGATTACGTTGTATTGTACAATACATACCTTTTATTGAAGAGGTAAGCATGGAATAATATCTAGACTGTCATGGTGTGAAGTGCTAATTAGGACTTAGAAGGTTTGGACTGTTCCCAGACTTTGAAGGGAGGAACTTTTGTCAAAAATTCAAGCACCGATTGTGGTGAGTGACTTTCAAGAAGAAAGCCTGGCAATAAGATCTATAGATGATCTGACGCGAGCAGGGTTTAGTAGTGATCAGATAATGGTTGCAAAGCCTGGAGAAGAGCTTGCGTTTCGTTATATCCTCAATAACCTCGAGAAAGTGGGAATGCCAGAAAATGAAATTAAGTACTGTGAACGTCAATTTCAGGCTAAGCACATTCTCATTGCAGTAAGGCATGATGGTCGTCATTGGGCGACTGCAGCCATTCTATACGGTAGCAGAATCCACAAGTACTTTAAGAGGTTAGAAGGTCATGAAGGAGCTTTTCCAGTTTCTCCATCTAATGGTCTCTCAGATGAACTACCCTTTCAAATGCTTATCGAAAAGATTTCAGGCGCACAACCTTCATGGATGAAGTTATTGATAGATTCAGACCTCGACAAATTACTTGATCAATTTGATTAATGCACAAGAAACAGGCCCCCTCTAATTAGAGCATGTAGATCAGTAGATTCTGAATTTTGCTGTACAATAGTTACAGCAGCTTCTAAGTGATATATGCCAACTGATGGAGCAGTACAATCCACATTAATGGTAACTTTGTCTCCTAGGGTAATGGTACCATATCCTTCACCCAAAATCTGGTAGATGTGGCTGTCCAATCGCTTGCCATTGATTATTGCTGTGTATTGAAGTAGGGCCTTTTTAGGAATTGTAATCCCAGTGAAGTCGAGCATTAGAGATATACCAAAGGGTTGCCCATAAGATAGAATGCTATGACGACTTTTTGTATCACCCAGTATTATCTCTAAATTACTTAACTCAAGCATACCGGAGAGGGCAGTATTTATGATGTTCGGGGGAGAGGGCTCGACCACTGATTGAACCATAGTAGTGGATTTGGATCTTTGGGGCGAATTTGGTGACTGCTGACGTGCCTCTTCAATCCAATTCGGTTCAGGTATGATTGATTTAGCATCCAGTTCTTGTGCCTTACCAATCCAGTCTTGCTTGCTAATTCTTTCAGCAGTCAATCCCACGATGCCAGTGACTGCTGCTGCAAGATCGGCAGGTGACATAGCTGCAAGTTGAGCGAAAGTGAAGATACCGACGCTATTCAATCTGCTCTCGATGGTTGGTCCAATTCCAGTGATAAGCTTAAAATCATCGGTCTTCCGTAAATCCTCTTCTCTTGCAATTGGTGAGCGCTTGCTGGACATACATGTTCCTTTTCCCCAATTGAGTGGCTTTCAAGTCTCTGATAGGGAGTTTAAAGAATCTAGCTTAATCAAATACTATGTCTAATGGGCTTTGCATGTTTACTCAAACCATGTATGGAAACGAAATCCTGCGAATGTTGCACACTCAATTACTCACAGCTAGGCATATCTATCAAACCAGCCAGAAGTAATTGAGTGGGTCATGTAGTTGTTTAGATTTCGATTTCTTCTTTTAAGAACTCCGTTATTGGGAATGGAACGAAGCCAGTGATCGGACCTGTATAATAGCTTCTATCATCTTTAGGGTCTAATCCAGGGCCGCGCATAAAGCTAGTGAGGACGGTAACAGTCACAACCGGCTGGAAGGGAGTGCCTAGATGCTCTGGCTTCACTTCACCACCTTTTAAAGTGAAAGTGGCATGATAAAGGCTGAATCCAGATGCACTAGGGGTAAAGTCAATCAAACCTTGATCACAATTAAACTCTGTATCGATATCATTTTTGCCAAGTGTCTCAAGGTAGAGCCTAACACCGAATTTACCACAAAGAAAAGGATTCAGACTGCCAACTAACAGCCAATATACTTCAGCTTGCCATGGCTCGTTGGAATCAATGATTTTCTTGTTTCCTGCACCAGGATCGGGGTTTGTCTCCCCCATTCTTGCAACTATGTATGCATCGAGGGAGCCAGGGGTTAAGTCAGTTTCCATCTCGCCCAAAATCCAGTTTCCGTTGATATTTTTGACTAGAGCGTTGGGTAGTACAACTTGACTGCTTGCCACTGTGTTTGCTAAGGTAATCGTCATTGTAGGTGTCCTCCATGAGTTGTGTTAGTGGGTCTATCTGCTATGTTAGAATTTAGCAGTAACCCAGGAAACTTAAATAGCACCAGTCAGATAAGTCCAGTCTGCAATGAACTCAAATTTTTCCAATCAATTGTCTTAGTCGGCGTCTCACTCCTTTACTCTTTTCGATTTTCACTCCCATTTCTTCAAGATGAGGTGTAATGAAATCTCGAATCTCGTCCAGGCGTTTTAGATAGCGCCGTTCACCGCTTGCAACATGGGTAATATGACCACGCCATGCATTCTGGCTTGCTTCTTCGGCACTCTCTTCGACCCACACCTTGACGATGAACGATTGGCTGGTTGACTTCAACGCTTCCATAGTCGTCCTCATCTCTCAGTTGATTTCAGACTGCTTTCGCTTGTTTCGAATGGACCTTCTCAGGTGCTGAGGGAAAGATACCATGTAGGTGTCTCCTATCACGTCATCTTTCTGACTTGTTTTGCGTCCATTCAGCGTCTTGTTTTGCGTCTACTGTACGTCAATTTATCGTCTTTTGTTTTCTCGCATTTCTGCGACGCATCAATACACAGTATGAAACTACTGATTGTTGTGGAGAGCCATCTCAACCATCTGAATGCTTTGCTGTACTTCGTTCTGGAGATCAACAAGACTTCTTTGCAAATGTGAGAGGTGGTTAAGAATTTCAAGCATAGGAGGTGCTGGAACCTCTGGAGAAGTATCAACCTCAACCAATGCAAAGATAGGCTCATCCAGCTGATCAGCCTGTATCTGTCTGTAGATTGCGGTAGTGCTTTTAGATGGTTGTATGCCTAGTTCTTCTTCTAGAGCTGCGGCACAGCGCTCATATTGCCGCAGTGCCTCTGCCCGGTCGCCGAGTAAGTAATAGAGACGCATCATGCGCCGATGAGTTCTTTCGCGGGCACGGTCATAACACATAATACGAGTTCCGTATAACAGGCCTGTCTCGTAGTCGTGATGCACTTCGCAATAACTCATGAGTTTATCTAGCATTGCTAGGTACATGCTTTGGAGACGTTCTCGCTCTAGCAAACACCAGTCCTGATACCAACCTTCGAGGAGTGGTCCCTGGTAAAGTTGAACTGTATCTTGTAGCAGTTGCGCTGTTGTGCTATCAATTTCCTGGCCTGGTGTTTTCTGAACAAGGTTAAATACCTGCTCGAATTCTGCCACATCGAGCCACAAGTCGGCTTCAGAATTAAGCTGGATCCAATCTGGATCAACAAGCAATAGGCGGTTGTTCGCAGGTTCACTTTGAGAACCTAGAGCAGATTGAAGCTGCCAGAGAGCCTGCCGTAAGTTCTTTTTTGACTGGGTAGTTGTGGTTTCAGGCCATAAGATGCTGGCTAGCGTTTCGCGGGGGAGTGAGTGATCTCGATGTAATAACAGGTAGCAAAATAACTCCTGGATCTTGTGGGCATCGAAACCATCCAGTATTCTTTCGTTGCGCCGAACACTGAATTTCCCAAATAGCTGTATACTTAATTTGGCCATCATCTCCCCCCACATGTCGATGTACTGACTTAATTGAATATCCAGATTCAGGCCTAAGTGTGGACGCAAAAAAGAAATCTTCTAAGCGGATTTTCTTTGAGTACAGAAAATGTGCCAATTTCCGCACTTAACTTTCCGTACCGAAGTATAGGTTACAACCCTACTATTATTGTCTCAGCAATCTTGTGTAATTCTAACGAATTAATCACAAAATACGCAGATTGTTCAAAAAATTTTAGGGTATACTATCATTCCATTCACCAATTGGAGCTAGAAATACGAAAAATTGAGTTCATTGACTAACTCAAAATGAGGTTTTGAAGCTTCCCTTGTACTATCTCGAATTCGTATTAAATTGATGTCGGTTAGAGGCGCTGCTTGCTAAAACGTTCAAATACAACATGCTACGTTATCAAGGGAGTAGTGGGTTGGTTCCTTGCTGGTCAGGTAAGATTTATCCTCGACAATAGTAACATTTATTTCCATTAAAATCTACCCGAAATATGTTAAATTGTAGTATTTATGGCTTGAACATGAAATACTACAAATGAGCAAACTTGCTTCGAATGCTTAAAAAACCTTCTCCCAACGTATATACGATTGCTGATCTGATTTTTGATGCATCTAACTATGATAGAATGAAGCTGCGCTTTATGGTGTCCATTATTCTGCCCGAAGGGCTTGAAAAGATGATGATTAACCAGAAAGATTCATCATGGAACAACGATTTGTATTCGGCACAAGCGAGCATCATCGCTTAATAAGCGATGGTGAGGCCTGGCGGCGCTGGGGACCGTATTTGAGCGAACGTGCCTGGGGCACTGTACGCGAGGATTATAGCCCTGATAGTAATGCCTGGGAGTACTTATCTCATGACGCTGCTCGATCAAGAGCTTATCGTTGGAATGAGGATGGGCTGGCTGGGATCAGCGATGATAAGGGGCAGATGTGCTTTGCTATTGCTCTCTGGAATGGCCATGATCCAATTCTCAAGGAGCGCCTGTTTGGTTTAACGGGACCTCAAGGCAACCATGGCGAAGATGTTAAAGAGGTGTATTTTTACCTGGATAGTACACCAACACACAGCTATATGCGCATGCTCTATAAGTATCCACAGGCAGCCTTTCCTTACCAACAACTCATCGATGAGAATAGACGACGAAGTAGGAAAGAGCCTGAATATGAGTTGTTAGATACGGGTATTTTCGATGACAGCCGCTATTTTGATGTGTTTGTAGAATACGCCAAGTCTGCTCCTGAGGATATTTTGATCCGCATTAGAGCTGTTAATCGAGGACCTGAGCCTGCGATGCTGTACCTGCTGCACACCATCTGGTTTCGCAATACCTGGTCATGGGATAGTATTGATGACAGGCGCCCACTTTTAAGGCAAAGAAATTGGGATGCACTAGAAGGACGCGATATATCTGGTGATGGGCGCGATAAATCACGGCCCTACATGTTGATAGAGGCTCAGCACCCAATCCTGGGCGACTATCATCTGTATTGCGAAGCAACCATGCCTTCCGATGATGTATTATTCACTAACAATGACACAAATATGCTGCGACTATTTGGTGTTCCTAACGCTACTCCTTTTGTCAAAGACGCCTTTCATGAATATCTTGTTCATGGAAACTCACCGGCGGTCAATTCAGCACGTGTGGGCACGAAAGCTTGTGTGCTATATACGCGAACAATAGCTGCTGGTGCGTCATTCACTTGGCGTTTGCGACTCACGAAAGAAACGAGTCCCGATGACGAGGGCAAAAACTTTGCAGGACCTTTCGCTGACTTCGACTCGATGTTCAGAATGCGACAGAGAGAAGCTGACGAGTTTTATAGAGCTCTTCAACCCACTCAACTGGACGAGGATCAGCGGCGCATACACCGCCAGGCACTAGCAGGAATGCTGTGGAATAAGCAGTTCTATCACTTTATTGTTGAGAAGTGGTTACAAGGTGACCCGGCTCAACCGCCACCGCCTGCACAACGCAAGTATGGGCGCAATCATGAATGGCGACACCTGTACAATGAACGGGTAATGTCGATGCCGGACAAGTGGGAATATCCCTGGTATGCCTCCTGGGACCTTGCGTTTCATTGTATCCCGTTCGCCCTTATCGATAGCGACTTTGCTAAAAGCCAGCTTGATCTGTTGATGAGAGAATGGTATATGCATCCTAATGGTCAGCTTCCAGCCTACGAGTGGGCATTTGGCGAAGTCAATCCACCTGTGTTTGCCTGGGCAGCCTGGCGTGTATACAAAATTGACCAGGAGCAAACGGGATGTGCGGATCGCATGTTTCTGGAGCGTATCTTTCACAAACTGCTGCTTAACTTTACATGGTGGGTCAACCGTAAGGACTCCGAAGGTAAAAATGTCTTTCAGGGTGGATTTCTTGGACTTGACAATATCGGTGTCTTTGACCGCAGCGCACCTCTGCCAACGGGTGGATATATTGAACAGAGTGATGGTACCAGTTGGATGGGTATGTTTAGCTTAAACATGATGACAATTGCGCTAGAACTTGCACTTAATAATCCTGTCTATGAAGATATCGCGTTGAAGTTTTTTGAACATTTCCTGGCGATTGCCTCAGCGATGAACAATATAGCCGACGAGGGGATCAGGCTCTGGGATGAGGAAGATGAATTTTTCTATGATGTACTCCATTTGCCAGGCGATACATATCACCCAATCAAGATTCGCTCACTCGTTGGACTGATCCCGTTATGTGCGGTAGAGGTGCTTGAGCCACATGTGCTCGATGCTCTACCCACATTCAAATACCACTTGACATGGTTTCTCAATTATCGTCCCGATCTTATGCGCCTGGTTTCTCATTGGCAACAACCTGAAGCTGGGGAACGTCATCTCCTTGCACTGGTGCGGGGTCACCGTATGAAACGCCTTCTCAAACGAATGCTTGACTCTACGGAGTTCCTGAGCGACTTCGGTATTCGTTCTATGAGTAAGTATCATGCAGCGCATCGCTTTGAGTTACCTGTCAATGGTGTTACTTATAGCGTGCAGTACGAGCCGGCTGAATCGCACTCCGAACTGTTTGGAGGTAACTCCAATTGGCGCGGCCCAATCTGGTTTCCTCTTAACTACCTGCTTATCGAGTCTCTCGAGAAATTCTATTACTACTACGGCGATGATTTCAAAGTAGAATGCCCTACAGGTTCAGGCAAGTATCTTAATCTAAAAGAAGTAGCCGATGAGCTATCACAGCGCCTCATCCGACTTTTCCTGCGTGACAAAACTGGTCGTCGATCTTTCAACGGTGATTCTGAATTATCACAACGCGATCCTCACTTCCGCGACTATCTTCTGTTTCATGAATTTTTTCACGGCGATAACGGCACCGGTCTCGGCGCAAGTCACCAAACCGGCTGGACGGGACTTGTAGCAATGTTGCTTCAGCAGACAGGAATACTTAGTGAAGAGGATCCTAAGGGAATTTCGAGTGTTGGGCACAGGCAAACTGTTCCGCTGAGTTACGAACCGCTTGAACGAAGTTGAGATGAGTTTTCAAGGTCGGGGGCAAGTCCCGACTGGTGACGAGGCGGGGGCAAGCCCCGCCCCTACTATAGACGGGCTTTTGCAGGCGGTTTCGTCGTATAGTTGAGGTAGCCAGTGCAGTCGAACTGGTGGTAAATTCGCACCTATCGGTTTTCCCTCACCTTCCCAAAATCGCGGTTGCTTGCGACGAAAGCAAACCCCCGCTGCCGTGAGCCAATGCTAGCTTTGCGTTTTCTACTTGTCTTGGGCCACATTGACCACGCAATTGACGGGTGGCCTCGATCATAAGGAAGATGCCACGCATGCCTGGATGATTGGAAGATAAACCCCCGCCATCAGTATTGATGGGTAATTGACCGCCTAATGCGATGCGACCTTCCTGTACAAATGCTCCTCCATCACCTTTCTTGCAAAATCCCAGATCTTCGAGTAACAATAGTACAGTGATGGTGAAAGAATCGTATATCATCGCCATATCAATATCACCTGGTGTAATGCCAGCTTCTGCAAATGCCCGTGGTGCGGTAATTGCTGCGGCGGTGACGGTCAAATCAGGCATCTGTGAGATCTGAGCGTGTGTATGGCTTTCGCTACTCCCCAGTACAAAAATGGGCGGTTGCTTGAGGTCCCTGGCGCGTTCTTCTGTCGTGACCAATATGGCTCCTCCACCATCGCTGACAACACAGCAGTCAAGCAGGTGTAGCGGGTCGGCAATCATTCTTGAATTGAGGACATCTTGCACAGTGATTAGATCACGATACATCGCTAGAGGATTGAGACTGGCATGTCTGCGTGTCACTACAGCGATTTCTGCAAGCTGCTCCGAAGTTGTGCCATACTGGTGCATGTGCCTGCGAGCTGCCATTGCGTAAGCCCCAACAAGCGTATTGCCATAAGGAGATTCGTAGGTTGCTTCGGGAATGGTTGCTGGTCTTGCTCCCGTGCCGATCATGCGCCCACGGCTGGAGAGCTGGTTGCTGGCATAGCTGATCAAGGCTACCTCGCACTTGCCTGCGCGAATTGCGGCAATCGCATGGTTCAGATGAGCTTCAAAAGAGGAGCCGCCGATGGAGGTGCTATCAGTGTAACGTGGAAAAAGCTGTACATATTCACAAAGCATCACTGTCGGCATACCCATGGTATGTGAACTACAAAACACTCCATCAATGTCTTCTTTGCGTAGCCCGCTATCCACTAATACGCGCTGCAAGGCCTGGGCGTGCAATTGCAGTTCGGTCATATAGGGAACCCGGCCATAATCTGACTCAGCGACACCGACGATTGCAATGCGTCCATTATTAGCAGGCATGAGGTGGTTGCTCCTTCCCTTGTTTGATGATACAGGATATTTGTTCGTATATTGTGGCTGGCCTGGTGACCCGATTATAGCCTTTTTAGTCTGTGGAAAACAAGTGGAACTCTGTTATTCCGGAAAGCGGAGGGTGACTGGAGAAGTAATCATGGCTGCAAAGTTTGTATCATTTGTATCGTTTGTCGCAGTTGTTGCACTTGTAACGGTTGCATCACTTGTGACAGCTATTTGTCTGCTAGATGGATGATAAGAGTGAATGATAGCGCTTCGTTGTAAATGGTAAGATATTGAGCAGTTATCAAATAAAGTAAGGATTCATTATGCCAGAAGCTACCCGTCCAAAACCATTACCAGTTGTAACAGAAGAGGATCGTCCTTTCTGGGAAGGCTGTAAGCAAGGAAAGTTAGTGTTGCAATATTGTAATGAGTGTCAACAATACCAATTCTACCCTCGTCTGTACCGTATGCGGTGTAGCTCTAATGAACTGCAATGGGTTGAAGTCAGTGGGCATGGCTTCATTTACTCGTACACCATTATCCATCAGAACAAATCTCCTGAGTTTGTACATGATACTCCATACAACGTAGCGATTGTGCAATTAGAAGAAGGGCCTCGCATGTTGAGTAATATCGTCGATATTGACGCATCAGAACTTCGGGTTGATCTGCCTGTAACAGTGGTTTTTGACCAGGTGACTGATACGATAACTTTACCTCGCTTCAGACCACTCCGTTAAGTAATGAGACCGTTTCATATGAAATACTCTTCTGCTTTCATTTGTTTCCAAAGCCTGATCTTTGTAATTCCCACCTCATGTAGAATATCTTCTGTTTGCTGGTGTGCCTGTGCTATTTCTCTGGGATTATGCGCGTCTGATCCAACGCTAATTGGTGTCCGATGCAATATGCAGGCTTTGGCAAGTCTGCGCACAAGACCGTGATAATGAAATATGTCGTACCCATTGATCTCTAATGCCACATCATAACGCGTCGCTTCAGCAGCCAGGTGTTCAAGTTCTTCATCAAAAGTTGACGGAAGATAAGGATTATTCACACGCATTCGCACAGGATGGCTAACGATGCTGAAATGTCTGCTGGTTACAGCTCTACGCAATAGCTCAAAGTATTGGAGCCAGAGTGCCTCGCCTTCTTCCCGGTTCCATTTGTAGTTTGCTTCAAACTGTATGCCATTGATTTCATGCACGGAGCCAATCAAAAAATCCCAGTTATATTCTTGAATGAATGTATATATCTGCTCAGTCTTTTCTGGAATAAAGTCCACTTCCAGACCCAGGCGTATATCAACGTTTGATTGGGTGGCCGCAGCATCCACTTCTTCAATATATGTGCTGAAAGTGAGTAGAGGTCCTTCTAGTTTCAGGTGTTGGAGTGCGTGCCGTGTTTCTTGCATTTGAAAGACATGTTCAGAGATGCCGAGTACACGCAATCCTTTCTGCTGTGCTGCAAGAGCCATTTGCATAGCAGAACTACGTGATACATGACTATGCATGTCACTAGGTATGGTCATAGATGCAATGTTCTCCACTGAGTTATTAGTTATGAGGGGTAACTTACTGGCGTACAACTGAGATTGCGAAACCATCAGTATAATCATCATCCATCGCAAGGTCGAGCGAAATCAAGCGTGGATCACTGGCGATGCGATTGTTAAATGCTACGATGCCAGCCATGCCTTCATCTTGCGGTTCCTCGAAGCCTTTGCCACTTCGTATGGTGTTGTCCGCAACAATAATGCTCCCAGGCCGCGATAAGCGCAGCGCCCAGTCAAGGTACTGGGGATAGGGAGGTTTATCTGCATCAATAAAAATGAGATCGAAAGGAGCTTCGTGCTCAAGAAGCGGTAGCAGGTCAAGAGCATTGCCAACCCGAACCTCTGCGCGGTCGCTCACACCTGCTTGCGCGAACGCGTTACGCACTAACTCTGCGTGCGTAGGATTGATTTCCAATGTTATGAAGTGGCCATTAGCAGGTAATGCTCGAGCAAGCCATATGCCACTATAGCCACCTAACGAGCCGATTTCAAGAATTTTTTGTGCATTACAGGCAACAGCCAGGAGTTGCAAGAATTTACCCTGAATAGGTGAAATTTGAATTTCTGGTAATCCTGCCTGTTTGGCAGCTTTTAAAGCGTGCTTTAATCCTTCATCTTCAGCAGCAAACTTACGTGTAATCTCTTCTACAATATTCTGTCGAGTCTTTGCCTGTTGCTGCAATCCGGACAATTCAGAACTGTCATTAACCATCGTTAAAAGATCCTTTCACGTACAGAAAATTTCTTATAGTCTATTGTTTAAAGGCGCTGCTTTTGTTATACTACAGGCAATGTTGGTGCACTATAAAATCGGAATAGGTATGTAAAGATTCCGTGGGAATCAGCTCTGCAAGGTAAGGATTGCTCTGTGATATAGTGATACCAAAGCAGATAGTCTTTATTATGCTTTATTATGACCAATGATTGCAAAATTGAAGGGAGGTGTTTCGCAAAAAAGGAGCAATAATCAAGGTTGTTTCTTAGTAGGTTATTCAAGTTTTCTCCTGATTTGGAGGAAGTAGTTTCTTTATTTGGAGGATTTTTGACGTATGGCAACTAAGACTGAAATTGCAGTTGAAGTACCTGGGTTTCCCTGGTGGGTTGTCCTTGTAGAAGGTATTTTTGCACTGATTTTCGGTATCCTTTTGATCACTGCACCAGGTTCTACCTTTTTATTCCTGGTTACGGTGTTGGGATTCTACTGGCTCATTCGGGGCATATTCTCGATAATCGAGATCTTCATCCCCAATACAGGCATTCATTGGGGATGGCTCTTGTTTATGGGCATTCTCGGTATCGCCGCTGGAGTGGTAGTGCTTCGTAACCTGGTATATGCTTCCGTTGTGGTAGCGACCTTCGTGGTAGTCTTTTTGGCTGTTGATGGATTGATTATGGGCATTATGGGGCTGATCAGGGCATTCACTGGTGGTGGTTGGGGCCCAGGTATTCTGGGAATCTTGACCATCATAATTGCAATTTTCTTATTCACGAACCTTCTTGGAGCAGTTCTTGCTCTGCCTATCGTCTTAGGTGCGTTTATGATTGTTGGTGGTATTGTTGCCATCTTCTTTTCATTCCGTATCCGAAGGGCTTAGCGCAGAGCTTCTGCGTAAAAATTTTCGATACGCTGACAGCAAGACGGTGCAAGAGGTTCTGCCTCTTGCACCGTCTTGCTGTCAGCGTATCTTGCTCAAGATAGGGTGGCTGCTTGGGTCGGTTTCTGACGACTTTTGAGTAAAATGAAATCGTTCGTAAAACTTGCAAGCTGACCATCTGGCTTTCGTGATATTTCAAAATAATTATGTATACGATTGTTGCTCTCTAAAATAAACTGCGAGAGCCTGGCTTTTTCGTCTAAAGGCATTTGGGAGCGGGCAGTCCAATCATCATATTCATGTGTTTTACGAAAGAATTCCATATATTCGATTGATAGATCTGCCTCTTTCAAAAGCGCTTGCCACTCCTCCGCTGTGCATGATCTTCCATGAGATGGGTCACGCCATTTCTCGATGGTATTGTCGAAGGTGTCGAGTTCTTGATCGCCAGGTGCCATACAATCAATGAGCAGGAATAGTCCTCCTGGTTTTAAGACTCGCGCAACTTCAAGTACGAATTGGGATAAATCTGGAAAATGATGTGGTGCGATTCTGCACGTAACACGGTCGAAGCTTTCTGACGCAAATGGGAGTTGCTCAGCGTCTGCCACTTGAAAGAGTGCATTGGTTACACCTTGAGAGAGTATAAAATCACGCGCTTTTTCAAGCATGCGAGGCGTCAAATCTGTAACTGTTACCTGTGCTACTAGTGGCGCGACGGCAAGAGCGGTGTGGCCACCTCCCGTGGCGATATCGAGTGCTTGAAGGTGTGGATTCCATTCTCCCAGTTCAATGAGACGTTGCATATCGTCTCCCGAGCGATGTGAGAAGCTAGCAACGTAGCTTTCTGCTGTGCGTGAGAAATAGTCCTGTACCTGTGTTTTTTTCTGTTCATGAGCTGGCTGGGGTGTATCTGTCATATGTGAGTGTTTCCTTGTCCTCTGTTCAGGGCTTCTCTAAAGCCACTGTGTGACTGTTTTCCGCGCGCCGCAGGCGCGCTCATGTGATCATGTGGAGGGTTTTTGCGCGCGATGTCGCGCGCAAAAACCCTCCACATGATCAAGAAAATGGCTCGCTTGCGAGCCTGGCCAGGTTATGAAGCAACTTTTGAGAAGCCCTATCCTCGGTTTCGTGGTTGTGCCAATCCTGTTATCTATATTATACTGGCAGTAATGTCAAAAGCTCTAGCTTCTATCCTCCAGTTTTCACAGATTGTGTGGATAATGTGATGTGCTTCCATTCAGTTGTTGTTAAGATGGAATAAGATTGTATGCCCAGCCTTGAAGGTTCAGTCGAGAGTATCGTTTTTCGGAACGAGGATAACCATTATACCGTCGCACGCTTTCGTCCAAACGACAGCGGACGGCTCTTTCGCGATGATCTAACAACGATTGTTGGTATGCTTCCCGGTGTGCATGTTGGCGAATTATTGTCGGTCGAAGGAGAATGGGAGAAAGATCCGAAATATGGTAGACAACTACATATAACCAGTTTCACCCAACGGCTGCCTGCTTCAAAAGAGGGTATCACACGCTACCTTGGTTCTGGTTTGATTAAGGGCGTTGGTCCCAAAAAGGCCCAGCGTATTGTAGAGCACTTTGGAGAACAAACGTTGGCGATTATCGAACAGCAACCGGAACGGTTGAGTGAAGTGAAAGGGATAAGTGCGAAAGATCGCGAACAGATTGAGAAATCATGGGCTGAGCAGAGTGAGATCAAAGAACTTCATCTCTTTCTGCAGTCGCATGATGTGTCAATGAACCTCGCAACGCGCATTTATAAACAATTTGGCCAGGAATCTATCAAAGTTGTTCGTGAGAATCCATACAAATTAGCACAGGATATACATGGGATTGGTTTTCGCACTGCCGATGAAATTGCTGTGAAACTTGGATTACCACGCGATAGTATTCCACGCATTGCAACTGGGCTGAAGTACGTACTTGCCCAAGCAGCCAATGACGATGGCCATTGCTATTTACCTGAAAATGAATTGGTGTATCGTGCCTCGGAGTTACTACAAGCTCCTTCAGAACTTCTATCAATTGCCTTGGAACAATTGCGTGGAGAGCGAGATGTATTCGTAGAGCCTCCCTTACCAGTGCAGATTGATGGAGATCGACGGGCAACGGATGATCAAGAACCTTTGAATGATTGGAGTGAGACAGAAGAAGCGACTCCCCAGCAGCGCATCTACTTCGGACCATTCTGGCATGCCGAAAATGGTTCAGCACGTATTTTACGAACTCTATTACGTTCTCAAAGTAAGTTGCCTTCTGTGAGTCAACAGTATTGGGATGCAGTGTTCAACTATCTGGCGGAGAATCGCAATATGTTGCTGACTGAGAAACAGCGCACAGCAGTCCAGATGGCTTATATTTCAAAAGTCAGCATTTTAACAGGAGGTCCTGGCACAGGAAAATCGACTTCTATTCGTGCTTTATTAATGGTACTGCGTAAGCGCAAGATTGAAGTGGCATTGGCGGCGCCTACCGGAAGAGCAGCTAAACGACTTACCGAGGCAACTGGTGCGGTCGGTTTTCAAGCTAAGACTCTGCATCGATTATTGGAATATGCCCCACATGATAACACGTATCAACGCAATGAGGAGAATCCTCTGCCCTACAAGTTTGTAATTGTCGATGAAGTCTCAATGGTCGATATTCTGCTCTTTTACCATCTGCTAAAAGCATTGCCACCTGATGCACACCTCTTGCTAGTAGGTGATGCCGATCAACTCCCCTCTGTTGGACCAGGAAATGTGTTGCGTGATCTCTTGCGTAGTGGAGCTATACCATCTGTTGTCTTGACGGAACTGTTTCGCCAGGCTCAACAAAGTCAGATTGTGGTCAATGCTCACCGTATCAATGCCGGCCAAATGCCGTCATTGAAGCGAGATGCAGGGGGTGATTTCTTTTTCATTGCGGAGGAGGATCCAATACGTGCTCAGCATTTAGTGCTTGATTTTGTGCAGCGCCGCATTCCGACTCATTACCACCTCAATCCCATGACTGATATACAGGTACTTTCTCCAATGTATAAGGGACCGTTGGGCGTAACCAATTTAAATGAGGAATTGCAGGCACGGCTGAATCCTGGTGCATTGGTATCACTTGAATGGGGAGGCCGTGTATTACGTCTCGGTGATAAAGTGATGCAGGTGCGTAACGATTATGATAAAGGCGTTTTCAATGGTGATGTTGGCTGGATACGCTCCATCGATAAGGAAAACTCGACTGTCAAGGTTGAGTTTTTTGAAGAAGCAGGCCCACTACTGGTCAGTTACCATTTTCATGAATTGGATGAACTAGTGTTGGCGTATGCTGTGACTGTGCATAAGAGCCAGGGAAGTGAATATCCAGCTATTGTACTCACGCTTGTAAATCAGCATTACATGCTGCTCCAACGTAATCTATTTTATACAGCTATTACTCGCGCTAAACGCCTTTGCGTGATAGTTGGTCAATTGCGCGCTTTGGAGGCGGCTGTCAGGAATAATCGTGTGGCGTTACGCAATACAGGCCTGGCAGAACGACTAAGCACCTTAGCAAGTATTGGACTTGTAGAGTAAGAAGTATACAATTTTGCAACACTTGCCTAATTCCGAGTTGGGAAGTAGAATATAAAGTAGATCAACTTTGTTATCAATAACAAGCAATGCAGCTTGCATTGCTTGTGTGTGCGATCGCAAGCCCAACATCCGGTTTTGGGTTTGTGATTGATACTAGTATTATTTAGGGAGGACATAGCAAATGTCTGGTACAGAAACAGCGACTTCGGGCGCTAGCTCCATTTCTGGTTACGTTCATCCAGAGGTGTTGGTCGAGACAAGTTGGGTTGCCGAACACCTCAACGATTCCTCTATCCGTCTCATTGAGGCCGATGAAGATGTGTTGTTGTACGAAATAGGACATTTACCCGGAGCTGTCAAACTCGATTGGCATGTCGATGTACAGGATCCGATTAGCCGTGATTTCGTAGATCAGCAGGGCTTCGAAAATCTTATGAGCCGTTGGGGCATTAGCAATGATACAACCATTGTCCTGTATGGCGATAAAAACAACTGGTATGCCTGCTATTCGTTCTGGCTGTTTACCATGTATGGCCAAAAGAAGATGAAGATTATGAATGGTGGACGACAGAAATGGGAGACAGAGGGTCGCCAGTTCACAAAAGAAGTGCCTCACTTCGAGGCTACCATTTATCATGCGCAACCGATGGATGAGTCTATTCGCGCATTTCGTGATGATGTGTTGAGTGGACTAAAGGATTCAAACCGTCGTCTGATCGACGTTCGTTCGCCACAGGAGTATACTGGCGAATTGATCCACATGGTGAACTACCCACAGGAAGGCGCGCAGCGTGGTGGGCACATACCTACCGCCAAGAGCATTCCCTGGGCCACGGCGGCAAATCCTGATGGTACGTTCAAATCTGCTGGGGAACTACGCCAGATCTACGAGGGCAAAGATATCCCTGCTGACAAGGATGTCATCACCTATTGCCGTATTGGTGAGAGATCTGCGCATACCTGGTTTGTGCTGACTCGTTTGCTCGGCTATCCACGTGTCCGTAATTATGATGGATCATGGACCGAGTGGGGCAACCTGGTGAAAGCTCCGATCGAGAAGCCTTAACATCGAGGGAAGGCGGCGACCAGTGGCGAGGGCGGGGACAAGCCCCGCCCCTACTATACACGATTGGTTGGCGGCTTGCCCGACTCGTGTATAGTAGGGGCGCACACTTGCGGTCGCCCTGCTTTTTTCCCAAAGGATTTGAACACAAATGGATCGACAAGAAGCAATTGAATTTCTCATGGATCATTATGAAAACCCGCGCAATTTTGGCCCTTTAGATCACGCTGATGTGAGTCTATGTGGAGGAAATCCTGGGTGCGCGGACATTATTACGATGCATGCTCGCTTCGATAAGGATGGCAAATTAGAGGCTGTTAACTGGGAAGGTGAGGGCTGCACGATCAGCAGCGCCGCTGCTTCGTATGTGACGGAGATCACGCAGGGAATGACGGCCGAAGAGGTCGAAAAGATGAGTTTTGAGGACCTGATGGAGCAGCTGGGGCGCGAGTTAGTGATGACTCGCCCAACATGTGCCACATTAGCCCTCGGTACACTTAAAAAGGGTGTGCATGAGTATCATATGCACCAGAAGGCTGAGGAGACGGCTTATCCTGTTGTATCTAAGGATAGTGGGAATGTCACTGAAAGCCGATAATGAAGTTTAACGAACTGTCTGCGATATAGTGTTATAAGTTATAAGCCACTCGCCATGCTGCAAGGATTTCCAGGGCTCGCTGGTGTAGCTTGAGGTGCTCTGGATCATTGAGCCACCGACTTACACCCGAGGGATGGGGTAGTGGCAGAAACAACATTCCTTCATGTTCTCGATAGGTTCCAATCACTTCTTCAAGTTTCACTTTCCCGAAAAAAGTCTCGATTGCCATTGTTCCTACGAGTAGAATTACCTCAGGTTGAAGCAGTTGGAACTCCGCATCTAGAAAAGGTTTGCACAGAGCGATTTCGGACGGTGATGGTCGTCGGTCTCCACCTCCACGGGGATTGCGTCCAGGGTCGCAGCGAGTGAGTGAACTAAGATAGACATGTGAGTGAAGATAGCCAGGGGGGAAACCTGCCTGCTCAAGCCATTTCTGCAATATAGTGCCACCAGGGCCACTGAATGAGCGTCCTTTCGCAATTGAACGATGACCAGGAGCCTGCCCTACTACCATTATGCGATCATCTGGGCGTCCACTAACAAGAGGTTGTGCTTTAGGAATGTAGCCATGTTCCTCGCAACGGCGGCAACAACGTATTTGTTGTTGTAACTCTATGATTGCTTCTTGCTGATTGATTGCTAGCTCTTCACTCAAAATCTTCGTCATAATAAGCTGCAAGGCTAGGGCGTTGATAATCGCGAGCCAGATGCCGGTACTTGCCTCGATAATAGACAAGAGGGGCTTCCGGTTCACTATGGTTCAGGTTATTAGAATGACTCGCCTCTCCGATTTTCAATTCTATCAAGTTTCTTTGTCCCTGATCCTCTTCATTAGCAAAAGCTGCGTGGCCATTCGTACCCATTGCCACAACATGACCAACAAAGATTACGTGGTCGCCTCCTGGATATTCCGCGACAATCCGGCTATCAATAAATGCAAGCGCTCCGTCAAGTATGGGAGAGCCTGTGGAAGCAACGTGGAAACTTGCATGACAAAAATGCTCGTAGCGTACCGATGAAGTTGTTGCGAAGCATCGAGAAAGCTTCTCCTGCTCACTCGTTAAAATGTTGACAGCAAAATTCCCGCTTGCGCGAATAAATGGCAGTGCTGTACTGTATAAATCGACGCAGATTAAAACTAATGGGGGTTCAAGCGAGACCGAGGTGAAAGAGTTGACGGTAAGACCTGCCAGCCCATCCTTGCTACGAGTAGTTACTACAGTAACACCAGTAGTGAATTGGCCCATCACTTGCCTGAAAAAATCTTTTTCAATTGTCATCTATCTGGCAGTCCTTTAAAGAGAAATGCGCAAAATGTTATTATTCATTGTGCTATTAACTGTGTTTGCACTGTAGTATCAACCTCTGCGCGCTTCTTGTCAACTGTCCTAAAGGCCAGCATAGATATTCTTCGGGATTGCTCAGTACAGTTCTTCATTGTGAATGCCTGTGTTAAGTGTTGACATCAAGCTAAAAGAGGTAGCATCAACTGTTGAAAGGAAAGGCTTCGATGTTGCCCCTTCACGAAGGAATGCCTGTGTACGATTATCGAAGACCTTGAAGTGGTTGCCAAAAGAGAAGATATATTGTTTTGCCTGGCCTGTCTTTCGATTTAGTACCAGGATATCGTCACCATTACTACAGGTGTGGCTTGCCAAGCAGCGCGAGCGATCAAGAAAAGAACCTACAAGTATCTGGGAATTTTGATCCCAAGTTGAAATGGTATATTGATATGATACTCGCAACGATGAATCAAAAGCCATAAAAGTGCTCTGTCCCTTGCGTGAGTTATAAAGCATAACACTTAGAGAGGGAAGACCAAAATGACCGATGTATAATACACGATTGGTTCCCCATCCTGATATACTTTTTTGATGTATTAATGATAAATCCGAGCCGAAAACCAGGAATTGCGCATCTCCACCACTGGGATCGTAGAGCAATACTTGCGCGCGTCCCGAGTTGTTAAAATTCCCACTATGGATTTCCCAGTTGCCTGCCAGGTTGTGAATTTCCTGGTATTGTGAAACAAACAACTTGCTATTGAAGTTCAGTATGCGGGCCTCGCCCTGGATTCTATCATAAAGAAAGATGCCGTCCTGTTGAGGATTAGCAAAGCGACCAACGTAAACTTCCCAGGTATCATGCCACAGTGTGTACTGCTGATGCTGATTGATACTGAAATCCTTTTTAAAGTTGAATATAATAACATTACTCATTCGCCCCTCTGTCTCCCAATCCTGGAGTGCACTTCCGCTAAGGTCTTGTCCTGGTTGTGGAATAGTATTGAACTTGAAATTTCCAAATTCCCAGTTCGCGTTAGTCGTTTTGGTTGAAGTCGGGCTAGGACTGGGTTTGGGAGAAGGACTGGGTTTAGGAGTTGGACTGGGGGTTGGGCTATGACCTGGCGTAGGACTGGGTTTAGGAGTTGGACTGGGGGTTGGAGTGGGAACACTCACGGGTGCAGGATTCGGAAATGCGAATGGATTATACATGAAGATACCGGTGTGATGCCCATCATATTGGCCAGTGAATAGTTCCCAACTCGTTCCCCAGCCGGGAAGAGTAACATGCTTCCGTATCTTGAGTTGTGAGTTCAAACTAATTAATTGAATTTTTCCTGTTACACGATCATACAGCAAAATCTCTGAGCGACCGCTGCCTGTAAAATCTCCTATATGAATGTCTAAAGATGAACCCCAGCCGTTGATCGGAGTTAGTGCATCACCCAAACTAATACGTTGAGGGAACAATTCATTGTTCCCTGATTGATTGTCTGGATTTTTCTGTATATTGTTTGGTGGATTTTGTCGAAGCTTGCCAGAGAAAGTGAGCACATCCAGACTTCCTTGCTGCCGATTGTAAAGTAGCAGATCGGTGAACCCTGAACCCGTAAAGTCTGCATTGAATCCCTGGTCAATTGATCCTGGTGGCAATCCAAGTATGATGCGGCTATTCAAGAGACTGTTCGCCAATGCAATCTGAGCAAATCCGTTGCCATTCACGCCTGGCAGTTGAGTAAAACGTGTGGGGTCGATAAGTTTAGGGAAGTAGATAAAACGCATTTCCCCATTCTGAAAGCGTGGTTCGTTGATGACAGAAACATTATAGCCTCTGCCGGTGAACATAGGAGTGGCATCTCCATAGTTCTGATACGTTACATTGAAACTAGTTGCGTCGGGGCTGACCCAGGTCACAAAGGCGACATGTCCAACAGGGCCATAAGCCCAGACGCCGTCCGCGCGTGGAAATACGGCTATGGAACCAGGGCGAGGTGTTGTCGCTATAGGTAGACCAACGCGTTCGGCATCAACGATCCAATCGGCGGCGTTCCCCCAGTTGGGAGGTAGATCATAACCAAGCAGATGCCACTGTTCCCATGCCCACCAGACACAATTACCCCCATTCGGAAAGGGGCCAGGACAAAGTGGGAAAGGGTTGCCATCTGGTGAAGAGTGAGCATGGGCACAACTGCTCTTGACTGTTGGTGCGGTATGGTCAAATGAGGAGGCATGTACCTGTGCCATGCCAAGCTCAACCCAGGTAATCATCATGAGACAGATGAGCGCAAATATATAAATAAAACGTTGCCTGTTGAAGTTTTTCAATAGTGTTTTCAGGTCATAAATAGCAGTCCCTGAAGTACGCATTCAAATTGCTCCTTCGTGATTTGCTCGTCTGACACTGTAGTTTCACTTATAGATACGGCCGTGGTTTCACAATGGTTCTATTTTATAATTTTTTCTTGACAACTGCCGAAGGCAATGCTATTATTATGCGTGTTCAAGGGCGATTAGCTCAGTTGGTTAGAGCGCTACGTTGACATCGTAGAGGTCACAGATTCGAGTTCTGTATCGCCCATCAAAAAAGAAGGCGACTTTGTACAAAGCCGCCTTCTTTTTTGTATACTTGAACTACTTTTTCAACACGCGCAGGCCAATGCCTTCATCGCGGGTGCGGTGAACTCCAGCAGTATCCAGGATGCCTCCTTCTGGATAGACCAACTTCGCCTCGGGCTCTGGTAGGAGACTTGCCACCTCCTTCAATACTGCATCCAGGAATTGATCTTCGGGTACGGTCTTGACCACTTCACCCTTGCGAAAGATGACCCCGCGGCCCTTTCCACCGGCAAGCCCAACATCGGCGTCGCGTGATTCACCTGGTCCATTAACGACGCAACCCATAACTGCAACATGGATAGGAGTTTGCACCTTGGAGAGGCGCTTCTCTACTTCGTTGGCTACACTTATTACGTCGATTTCAACCCGACCACATGAAGGGCACGAGACGAAAGTAACACCACGATTGCGTAATTCGAGCGAGCGTAAAATCTCATATGCAACTGGTATCTCATCTTCAGGCTCGGCGCTGAGACTCACACGAATGGTGTCGCCGATACCATCAGCGAGCAGCAGACCTAAACCTACCGAGGATTTGACTGCGCCTGTTACCAGTGTACCCGCTTCTGTGATGCCGAGATGGAGAGGATAGTCTGAACGTTGTGAGAATCGTCGATACGCTTCAACTGCGGTCAAAGGAGCAGAGGATTTCAACGAGACTTTGATCTCGTGGAAGTCCATTTCCTCACACCAGCTAATATACTCCAGAGCCTTTGTTACCATACGTTCGGCCAGTTGCTCGCGTTCCTGACGGCGTGCTTCTGCCGGGTCCGTGCGCTCTAAAACGCCATCATCACGGAGCCTGACTTGAATGCGCTGCATTTGTCCGCGCTGATCCAGAGCATCAATTGATCCCGAGTTAACGCCAATACGGATAGCGATGCTTCGCTCTTTACAGGCTGTTATGATCTGTTCGAGAGATGTACGTCCATTGATGAGGTTCCCTGGATTGATACGCACGCAGTCGATACCTTGCCGAATCGCTTCAAGCGCCAATGTATGTTTATAGTGAATATCAGCAACCAATGGTATATGGATACGCTTTTTAATTTCGCCGATTGCGAGAGCATCCTCTTTCTCGGGTACAGCTACGCGTACTATTTCACACCCGACATCTTCCAGACGGTGAATCTGTGCGACCGTACTTTCTACGTCGCGGGTGTACGTGGTAGTCATAGACTGTACCGCAATGGGCGCATCGCCTCCTATTGCCAGGTTACCAACATGTATTTGCCGGGTTTTTCGTCGCATAGCTTTCGTTTACTCCGTGATTGTCTATAGATTAACTACCCCAATGTATAACATCGTTTACCGTAATGATTACCATCAGTGTGAGTAGTATGGCCATTCCGATAAAATTAATAATACCTTCTCGTTCTGGCTTCAGGCGTTTCCCACCACGCAGAAGCTCAATAAGTATTAATAAGATGCGCCCACCGTCCAAAGCGGGGAAAGGTAAAATGTTGATGATAGCCAGGTTCAGGCTGAGTATGGCTGTTAGACTGAGTATGGGCCACCAACCAAGGTCAGGCACACTTGAGGCTACCTCGCCGGTTATTTTGACGATACCTACTGGTCCAGCAAGCTGCGGCTTGACTGCACCGGCAATCATTTGAGCTATCTGGTTGATAAAATCTCCAGTGACCGTGAATGTATGCTGAATACCTTTAAATGGGGCCTGCCAAAGCGGTGAACTGACGAAGACGATCTTCTCTTCGACACCCATTGGTCCCTGACCCTGAGGCGGATGTACTCTTACATTTACAGTCGTCGATACAGGTTGCTTTTCACCTGCGTGTCGAACCTCAAGCATCACAGGTACAGTCGGGTGATGATTATTATCAGCGGCAATGGCATTGGTAACAATACTTTGAACATCAGTAAATAACTGGACTTGATGCCCATTCACTGAAACAAGAGTATCGCCGGGTTGTAAGCCAGCCACGGCGGCAGGAGAACCTGGGACAACTTTGCCAATAGCAGCAGGAAAAGTTGGTTCCCCGAGACCATAGGCGATGGTAAAAAGAACCATCGCCAGAATTATATTCATAGTGACACCTGCGATCAAAACAATGATCCGTTTACCAGCCGATTTAGCGGCAAAGCTTTGAGGATCGTAGTTACCTTCAGGGTCATTGATATCTCCGTTTTCTCCTGGCATACGCACGAAGCCACCAATTGGCAGGAAGTTGATTGAATACATGGTATGGTCGCTGGCGCGAGTCTCTATAGTAGCGCTATTCTCCTTTATTGCTTCAGGAATAGCGGTAACAATACTGCCTGCACTTGTATAAAGTGGCTGTTTCTGACTGACATATGTGTCATCGGGGTTATGTCTGCCGCTGAACCAGATCACTTCCCAGCCTCCACTATCACGCTTGCGAAAACCTACGAGGCGAGGAGGAAAACCAATTCCAAATTCTTCTACACGAATACCTGCCCATTTTGCGGTAATGAAATGACCAAATTCATGTACAAGCACGCACACTCCAAAGACAGGAATGGCAGCCAGTAAAAACCAATTATTCATAACATATTCCTTTGTAAGATTGTTTCATATAATTCTTGTGCTGTTCTACGTGCCCAGGAAGAGGCCTCTAGAATTGCTGGCACGTCTGGTTGTGATACTGGATGATGACGCTCCAGCACAGCTTCAATCAGTTTTGCAATCTCCAGAAATCCAATTTTCCCAGCAAGAAAGAGTGCAACGGCTTCTTCGTCGGCACCTACCAATACACTAGGGTACGTATCTCCTTGCTTTGCGGCTTCGAGAGCCAATCGAAAACAAGGGAAACGTGTAATATCTAATGTTTCAAAATTGAGCCGCAATACTTCTGCCCAATTCAATTCGCGCACCAGTCCTGTACCGCTCGTATTCAGGCGAAACGGATAACTTAATGCATCCAGGATCGGCAAGTGCATGCTTGGCAGACTGGCTTGCATTTTCAACGACCCGTCTACAAACTCAACCATGGAGTGAATAATGCTTTCTGGATGCACGATAACATGAATTCGTTCATATAGAATCCCAAAAAGCCAACGGGCTTCGAGAACCTCTAAACCTTTATTCATCAATGTTGCAGAGTCAATGGTAATTTTTGGCCCCATGAGCCAGGTGGGATGGGCAAGCGCCTGCTGGACTGTTACTGAGCGCAACTGATCATTCGTAGCTCGGCGGAATGGGCCGCCTGAAGCTGTCAGTATGAGGCGGTGAACCTCGCTTGCATTTTCACCCCGCAGGCATTGCCAGATAGCGCTATGTTCGCTGTCTACCGGTAAGATCGAGACACCTGCATCTTGCACTGCTTGCATAACCAGGTGACCAGCCATGATCAGTGTTTCTTTATTTGCCAGTGCGATAGTTTTTCCGGCTTTGATGGCTGCCAACGTTGGAGCAAGTCCCATCAGTCCCGAGGTGGCCGCTACAACAATATCTACGTCAAGATGGGTAGCTACATCAAGAAGCCCCTGTTCGCCAAAAATCACATTAGGTAATGCTTCTCTGGCCGCTATTTCTTGCTCAGGTGTTTCCGCGAAACATGCAGTAATCTCTGGCGAAAATTCTTGTGCCTGCTGTGCCAGGAGAGAGATATTACTTCGGGCCGCTAAGGCCATTACACGGAAATGCTCTGGGAAACATCGAACAACGTCGAGTGTTTGCCGACCTATCGATCCTGTACTGCCAAGAAGAGCAATTCGCCTGGGAAAACTGGTCATCTATCTGTGTCCATCATGAACGAAGCTACTATTCACCTCATATTTATGGGCGAACACTCAGTTCGCCCTGTAATCTAATTATAGCACGGATGTATGAGGTTGGCTAAATTTAGAGCTTCCCAACGAGTTGGGCAAATATAAACACAACGATTACGGCAAATAGCAAGCTATCGATGCGGTCAAGAATACCGCCGTGGCCGGGCATAAACTGCCCGCTATCCTTGACATGAGTTTGGCGCTTGATAAGAGATTCTGCTAGATCACCGAGTGTAGCAGCTATGCCAATCAAGATGCCTAATAGAATTGCCAGATACCAGGGAACTCCAAGAGGCCAGGCGGTGAATAGAAGTGCAGCAGCAATTGAAAGTACCATACCACCTGCTGCTCCTTCCCATGTCTTAGCAGGGCTGATAGTAGGAGCAAGTTTGTGTCTACCAAAGAAATGCCCTGCGAAAAATGCTGCCGTATCAAACCCCCAGACACCAAGAAACACCGTCAGGACCCACCAGAAACCAGTAGTTACTCCACCTTGAAACCCACGTAATAACAAGAAAACGCTCAGTGGCCAGCCCAAATAAACTGGAATTGCAAGTGTAAGGGACCAATCTACCATAGCCCCTTCAAGTTTTTTGCGAAAGAACAATAGTGGCAATGTTATAAGAAGAGCTGCACTCAAACCAACCTCAAGAAGTATGAGACGCTGCTGAGGCAGCATAGCAGCTAAAAGAAAGAGTATGCTTAACGCAAAACTCATCCATATTAGTGGGTGATAGCCCTCGTGAACCATCATATTATGTAGTTCGTAGACACTCAGAATTACGGCAAGTGCAGCTGCTGCGAACCCCAACCATCCACTGAACCATACAAAAGCCAGCACGACTGGTATGGCAATGATAGACGTAATAACACGTTGGCCGACGGAGCGATTCCACTGCCTGCTGTTCTGTTCTGAGGCATTCGTTTGAGTTTCTTGTTCGCTTACAGGTTGCACATGGCTCCTTATAGCAGCCTTCAAATCATACGAGTACTGGCTGCTATTTTGTTTTGATATGAGGGGTGATACCTCTGCCTGAGATTCTTCACTTCGTTCAGAATGACACTAAAAAAGCTATGTTCATGTGATGCGAAAGGGTGATACCTCTACCTTTTCTCATTATATACTATGATGCAGAGAGACGTCCAAAACGTCGTTGTCGATGGCGGAAGCTCTCCAATGCAATGTGTAAATCTTCTTTCCCAAAATCAGGCCAGAGGGTCGGTGTTGCATAATACTCACTGTAAGCTGATTGCCAGAGTAGGAAGTTACTGACACGCATCTCCCCAGCGGTACGAATGACCATTTCAGGGTCAGGTAGATCACGAGTATAAAGATAGGAACTAATCAATTCCTCGGTGATCGAGTTGGGATCATGACCGTCAGCAATAATCTGACGAATAGCATCTACCAATTCGGCTCGCCCCCCATAATTGAAACATACATTCAGGCCGATACGGGTATTATTACGCGTAAGCTCAACCGAATCTCGCACAGCTTTTTGAATGTCGGGAGAGAGGTCTTGTAGACGACCAAGATGGCGCAGACGCACACCCTCGCGGTGCAGTTTCTCAATATCTGAGCGAATTGTCTCCCAGAACAGACGCATCAGTCCTTCCACCTCAATGCGTGGCCGACCCCAGTTTTCAGTTGAGAAGGCGTATACACTGAGCATTTCGATGTGTTCATCGACTGCATACTCAAGCACGCGCCTTAACGCATTTACCCCAGCCTTGTGTCCTGCGAGACGTGGGAGATGACGTTTGGTTGCCCAGCGACCATTACCATCCATGATGATAGCAAGATGACGCATTGTGTAAGGGGTTTGATTTAAAGGTTGCTGATTTGCTGCAACGGATTGCGACTGTACCTTCTCTTTCTCCTGCGAAGAGGGAAAGAGATTTTGAATCCTGGTCAAAGTTAGACCTCCAAAATTTCCAATTCCTTAGTTTTCCCGACCTTCTCCATTTCGTCAGTGAAGCGATCGGTGAGCTTTTTCAAGCGATCTTCGCTACGTTTCAGCTCATCTTCGGAAATTTCCTTCTTTTTCTCACGATCGCGCAATTTGTCGTGTACATCACGACGAATATTACGAATGGCGACTTTATGCTCATCCAATTTCTTATGGAGGGTCTTCACCATTTCCCGACGACGTTCCTCATTGAGCGGGGGAATAGCAAGACGAATCACCTGACCATCGTTGTTTGGATTGATCCCTAGATCAGATTTCTGGATTGCTTTTTCAATATCAATCAGAAGTTTCCGGTCCCAGGGCTGAATTACCAACAAACGAGCTTCAGGAATAGAAATCGAGGCTACCTGATTAATGGGCGTCGGCGCGCCATAATAATCAACTGTAATACGTTCTACAAGCGCTGAACTGGCACGGCCAGTTCGAATTGATGATAGGTCCTGTTTCAGGACCTCAACTGCTTTTTGCATACGTCGTTCACCATCTTCGAAAATATCATCTACCATAGCAATGCTCCCTTTATAGGGGCCGGAGTAACTCCTATACCCCCTGCGTTGTCAATAATGCTACATGGGCGCGATAATTTGGACTTCAACATCATTCATATTATGAACGAGCGTTCCGCGCTTCTTGCCACGAACGAGATCTTCAAGCGCACCTACCTCATTCAGGTCGAAGACCACAATGGGTAAGTGGTTGTCCTTACATAGCGAGAGCGCGGTGCTATCCATAACCTTGAGTCCCATATTGAGCGCCCGCATATAGCTCAATTCCTCGAACTTCTGGGCATTTGGATTACGCATGGGATCATCGTCATAGACGCCATCCACTTTGGTAGCCTTGAGCAAAACTTGAGCGTTGAGTTCAACAGCACGGAGTGCAGCAGCAGTATCGGTTGTAAAAAACGGGTTTCCACTTCCCGCAGCAAGGATAACTATACGCCCCTTTTCCAGGTGACGTACTGCCCTGCGACGAATAAATGGCTCTGCCACAGGTGGCATCTCAATTGCTGTCTGCACGCGTGTGACAATACCCAATTTTTCCATGGCGTCTTGCATGGCAAGCGAATTCATGACCGTGGCAAGCATACCCATATAATCGGCAGTTGCGCGGTCGATACCTGTTGCGGCAGCATCCGCGCCGCGCCAGATATTTCCGCCTCCGATGACTACAGCTATCTCTACACCGAGCGCATGAACTTTTTGAACCTCACCAGCTATACGACGTACTGTCTCAGCATCAATGCCATAGCCTTTGTTAAGACAGAGCGCCTCACCACTCAATTTAAGCAGTATACGCTGATATGCCAGGAATGAAGTCTTTTGAGACATGATATGTGGTCTCCCATGCGTGATAGAAATGTAGGGCGGGGCATGCCCCGCCCTACATTTCTTCTTCGCCTAGTGCAAAGCGACTGAAGCGTCGCAATACAATATTCTCACCTGTTTCGGCAATCGCCTTTTTCACAAGGTCGCCCACAATAATGGTCTCATCCTTTATCCAGGTCTGCATCATCAATACTTGCTCACCCAATACCTTCTTGAGTTTGTTGTTAATGACCTCCTCACGCTTTGCTTCTGGAACACGTGCCATCGAAGGATCTTCCAGTATAGCTTTGCGGGCTTCTTCAACAATCTCGGCTGGAACGTCATCAAAGTTGATGTACTTTGGGGTAACGCCTGCGATTTGCATGGCAATGTCACTGGCCAGGTGGCGAAAACTTTCGCTGCGAGCAACAAAGTCGGTGCTGCAGTTAAGCTCTAGTAAGACACCCAGGCTGTGATTATGGTGGACATAGGAGAAGATGCCTCCCTGCTTGGTTTCACGACCAGCCGCCATCATTTTCTCAGCCTTGTGGCCACTTCTAGCCTCAAGCCATTTGACCGCATCCTCCCAGGATTTCTCCTGGGTTAATGCATTCTTGCAATCGGCAAACGTTGCGCCTGTCTCATCGCGCAACTTCTTGACATCAGCAGCAGTGTAGTCCATAACTGTTCACTCCTCAATCTCACTGTTGTATGATACTTGGGTTCTAGATGAATGCACAATCGCTACTGTCCATCTATTTTGGTACCCGAGTGCTTGACAAAAATGGTATAGTATAAAGTTGTTTTACAATACAATATGAAACGGGAGTAGGAACACGGTCCTATCTCCCGCCTCTGAGTTGTAGATATAGCCCGGCTTGTTCATACTTGGGTACGTTCAGGTATCGGGTCGCTGATCGTAGATAGGGTCTGGGCAGCTTAGTAAGCGAGGGCCACTGTCCCTATTTTGCCTCTTCCGCAACTAGTTCGGGTTCAGCAGATATTTCCGGGGTCTGTTGTACCACTTCTACTTCTTCTGGATTAGAGATCGAAACGCCTTCAACTTCATTGATAGCCTCAGGGGACTCTTCCGGCGCATTAGCTTCGGCCTCTTCCCGCTCAATGTCTTTCTGTTGAGCTTCCAATTCGCGACGACCCTCAACGACTGCGTCAGCGATTTTGGCACTCAATAGGCGCACAGCACGAATGGCGTCATCATTGGCAGGAATAGGATAATCTATCTCATCGGGGTCGCTGTTTGTGTCAGCAAGGGCTATGATGGGAATGTCCAGTCGGCGAGCCTCCAGTACCGCGGTACGCTCTTTGCGTGTATCAATGATGAAGATTGCATTAGGCAGGCGTCGCATGTCTTTAATGCCGCCTAGAATGCGCTCAAGACGCACGATATCATCCTGTAAACGCTGCACTTCTTTTTTGGGTAGGCGATCGAAATCACCACGATCTCGACGGGTCTCCAACTCGCGTAAGTAGCGAATACGCAACTGTATCGTCTGGAAGTTTGTCAGCATACCACCAAGCCAGCGGTGGTTGACGAAGTACATGCCACAACGAGTGGCTTCTTCAGCTACAGCTTCCTGGGCCTGTTTCTTGGTACCCACGAATAGGATAGTTCCACCCTCTGCAGCTATTTGTTCAACAAATTTGTAAGCTTCATTCAGGCGTGTCACCGTCTGCTGCAAGTCAATGATATGGATGCCGTTGCGATCCATAAAGATGAATGGAGCCATCTTGGGGTTCCAACGACGGGTCTGGTGCCCAAAGTGAACACCAGCTTCAAGAAGCTGCTTCATCGAGATAATGTTTGCCAAAAACAGGATCCTCCCTTTTTGTTCCTCCGCTCTTTTCTTATCAACGCAAAGGTTTCTTTCCACAAGGTCATTGGTGAAATCTATTCTTCACATAACCCCTACCTACTTACCACTGTATCTTCAATTAACCAATCGAGGTACACCAGGGCTTTTGTCGATCAAAGAGCGTGTGTATTTGATGCATGATCATTTGAGCGCGAGACACGTCTCCCGCCAGGATGTGAGTATACCACAGAGCAAAGCAAGACGCAAGAAAAATGGACCTACTTTCAGCCAATTCATTGGATTGACCGCACCTGGTGCACTAGTCTATAATAGATTATCGGCTGAACTATTCAGCTAGATATCTACTGTTGTCATCGGGTGGCCTGAGCCGGATGCTCGGGCAGAATAGGGAAGTCGGTGTAAATCCGACGCAGTCGCGCTACTGTAACTGGTGAGCTATTCATTCTCTTGTTAAATAAGTACCAGCCACTGTCCCATTTTTGAGTGGGATGGGAAGGCCAGATGAAAAGCGTTTGCAGCCAGGAGTCAGGAGACCTGCCCGATGTATTATGCTCATGATCCTTCGCGTAAGAGGAGCGAGCCGCCGGGACATCGATTACCTGAGTGTAGCGAACCGTATTGCCTATGTCTTCTGGTTGACCTCCATCCCACGCGAGGTGACTGCGGGCGTTTTCTTGTCTCGGAGGTTTAACTCTATGCGCTCTCGTGTCATCTCTTCTCGTTTTTTTCTCTTGTTGGTGTTTTTCTTTCTCGTCATGCTTACTGCCTGCGGACAAAGTGGAAACAGCCAATCTACCACCTCTACTCCGTCGCAGACCCCAACCCCTACAGTAACGCTGGATGCCTATGGTACGCCGATTGTATTTCCGGCATCTGCACCACAGCGCATTGTATCCCTGGTACCTAACATCAGCGAAATACTTGGAGCTTTAGGGCTGCAAGGACGTGTTGTTGGTATTGATTATTACACGAACTACCCAGCTAATTTGACGTCCTTACCCAAAGTTTCGGATGTGAATGGGAAGTACAGCGTTGAGCAGATTGTAGCGCTCAAGCCTGATTTGGTGTTAAGTTATGGAGAAGATACCAGGCAGTATGATGCCCAACTTCAGAATCTAGGCATGCATGTTGTGGACCTTCGTTCCGGCGATTTGAGCTTGACTCTTCAGGAAATCTTGACGGTAGGGCGCCTGACGTTTACAACAGGTACAGCAAATAATCTCGTCAGTCAGCTTCAGTCACAGATCAATGATGTTAAAGCGAAAGTGGCTGGTACGACAACGCCAAAAGTGCTGATCGAATCTGACTATAGTACACCGGGCAAGCCATACGTCAACGGTGGCGGCTCTTTTGGTGATGAAATGATACAGGATGCGAAAGGCATAAATATTTTCCATGACAATACCAGTGGAGGGGGATTCCCGCAAGTAACCGATGAAGCCATAATCAGCGCAAACCCGCAGTATATTATTCTGACTGAAGACCCTGCCTATGGTGGTGATGTGAACGCCGTCTATAAACGCTCAAACTGGGGCAGTATCGATGCCCTCAAGTTGCACCAGGTGTACCGTATCAACTCTAATATTATTGGGCGTCCAGGACTACGCCTGGTCCAAGGATTAGAGTGCCTGGCACAGATTATTCATCCCGATAAATTTCCTGGTGCATTGCCAACTTATTGCACGGGAACTGTGTAGTTTGGTTTATATGAAACTAGCGACGCAAAAACCAGGCTCAAATGAGTTTCGAGGAAGCGTGCGGGCCTTGCCAGCACCCATCCTCCTATTTGCATTGAGCTGCCTGTTGCTTGTTGTCATACTGCTCGCGGCAAGCTTTGGATCGGTACCTATATCTCTAGGAACCATCATGCAGATTCTATTGAACGGTACTGGCCTGTTCCATTTTGCACGACAATGGGATCCTACTGCTGAAATAATTGTATGGCAAGTACGAATGCCAGTTGTTATTGGAGCAGCTCTTGTAGGAGCTGCGCTGGCTGTTGCAGGCGTACTTTTTCAGGGTATGTTACGCAACCCCCTGGCCGATCCCTATCTCATCGGTTCCTCGTCTGGCGCGGCGTTGGGGGCGGCTATAGCGTTTGTGCTGCCATTTGATGTCGTCTTTGGTTCGTTTTTTCCCTTGACTCCCCTGCTGGCTTTTGTCGGCGCAATGCTCACGGTTATGCTGGTTTATGCTATCGCACGTGTTGGTGGTCAAACTCCAGTCGTGACATTGCTATTAGCTGGTGTTGTAATGAATGCGGTCCTGGTAGCATTTCAGACACTCATTTTGACGCTCAGTCCACATGCTCAATTCGGAGTGCAGGCTTTGTTCAGTTGGCTCTCCGGAGGTATAGCTGTGACAAGTTGGACGCCGATAGTTATAGTTGGCATTATCATACTTGTGGGTATGGTGTTTGCTTTCTTGCTTTCGACAGTGCTAGATGCCTTCGGATTGGGTGAAGAGAGTGCGGCACATCTTGGAATGCATGTCGAGCGTTACAAATTGCTCATTATCGTTGTTGGATCGATGTTAACGGCTGCTGCCGTTTCTATTAGTGGGCTTATTGGCTTTGTTGGCCTGATCACACCCCACGTGATGCGGCTCATTCTCGGCCCTCGCCATCGTTTACTGCTTCCAGCCTCCGCGCTGGGAGGCGCTATTTTTCTAGTACTGGCTGATCTGCTCGCGCGTGTAGTCATAGCGCCTGCTGTTTTGCCTGTTGGAGTGTTCACAGCTCTCGTAGGGGCGCCTTTTTTCTTATTCCTGCTTAGAAACAATAAGCGAGAATACCGATGGTAGATACTAATGTAGGGGCGCAATTTATTGCGCCCGTCATACCCATTTTATTAGAGGTGAATGGCATCACCTTTGGCTATGAACGCTTGCCGCTTTTCTACGATGTGCATCTACAGGTTCTTACCGGAGAAATGGTCGGGTTACTGGGGCCAAACGGATCGGGCAAAACTACCTTGCTTCGCCTGGTGAGTGGAGTCTTGCGTCCGCAACACGGAACAATTGTACTCGAGGGTCGCAATCTACAAGATTGGGGAAGGCGTGGGGTTGCTCGGAATATTGCCGTGGTTCCACAAGAATTACATGTGCCTTTTGCTTTTACCGTTGAACAAATGGTGAATTTGGGCCGAACTCCATATATCAATTTGCTAGGGTCAAGAAGCAGCAAGGATGACAACATCGTACAAGATGCAATGCGCGCAGCTGATATCATTCCGCTTGCTAGACGTATCTTCAATGAATTGAGTGGTGGTGAGCGACAGCGGGTAATAGTGGCGATGGCGTTGGCACAACAACCCAAACTGCTATTGCTCGATGAACCGACAGCGCATCTTGATATCAAATACCAGATAGATATGCTTGAACTGGTGCAGAGGCTTAACCGCGAACGAGGTGTGACTGTCATTGCTGCCTTGCATGACCTGAATCTAGCAGCACGCTACTTCCCGCGTCTTGTGCTCTTCCAACGTGGTATAGTGGCAGACGCCAGCCCTGCCGAGGTTTTAGAACCACATCTACTCAAACGAGTATATGGGATTGATGTACAGGTGGGCATTCTGCGAGGCGCTGAGCATTTGAGTGTCTTGCCACCGGGTGTCGGGGCAACAGAAGACAAAAGTGAGCAAGAGCCGCAGTCTAAAGTATTTGTAATGGCTGGGGGCGGTTCTGGTGAACGATTGATGCGCGCCTTAGCTGATGCTCACATACCCTTTATCGCGGGTGCGCTCAATATCGGCGATAGTGATCATACACTGGCATTACGCCTGGCCAATGAAGTAATCACAGAGCAGCCCTACTCACCCATTTCCCCAGAAACATTGGAGCACATAGATACAAGCCTATCAAATGTGAAGTTGTTGATTGTTTGTCCAATGCCTGTTGGTCCAGGCAATCTTGCCTTACTACAAGAGGCGTATGCAGCAGCCCTCCGTGAAATAAAGGTGCTCTTGCTTACTCCTGCTTTAGCTGCTACTAGTACTAATGGTAATGCGCAATCCATTCCTTTTACTACTAATATCAGTGATGAAGTGTTGCTACAGACAGGTATAGCCAATCGTGACTATACCAATGGCGAAGCCACGAAGTTAATCTATGACTTACTACAAGCAAAGGCTACGGTCGTCCAATCAGTAGCAGAGGCGATAGAAGTAGCGAAAAGCTCTTCTTAAAGAAAAATTTACATAATCATACTTGCAAGCAACGTTGCATAGGAGTATACTCCACGTTGGCAAAATTGAATGCCATCTTAATGAAGCGCAACGCTTCTTTTCTTGAATGTAATGATATGGATGAAGAAATAGCCACCGTCATGCTGCGCTTACCCTCTACATTAAGCGCATACAGTGGAGGCAAAAGTCAGTTACTTTTACAGGCCGGTACCATAGAGCAACTTTTGCATGAGTTAGAGCACCAACATCACCAGGTTTGGGAACACCTCTGTACAGAGCACGGTCATGTACGGAATCACGTCCAGATTTTTGTCAACAATGAACTTATCACCGGCGATAATGGCTTAAAAACATTGCTAAAACCTGGCCAGGAAGTCATTGTGCTGCCCTCTGCAATGGATGCTTGAACAGTCACATGGTATACTTTCTAAAGTACTGCATACCGTAGCCTGGATGGACGTGAACTTATTTTCGCATGAAGACCGAACCACAAAAAGAAACCATTACTGAAAACCCTGGCAAATCGGGACCACTTACCTCCTCTGAAGTTGCTCTTCCAACTAAGCGTCGACTTGGGCCCTGGAGGGTACTGCGCAATCGCAACTATTCATTGCTTTTCTGGGGAGAGTTGATCTCTTCCGCAGGAACGCAAATGCAGGTGGTGGCAGTAGCCTGGCAGGTCTATCTACTTACTCATTCAGCTATAGCCCTGGGTTTAATCGGGCTTGTTCAGGCTATTCCTCGTTTGATCTTTTCCTTAGTGGGTGGTGTCTTCGCAGATGTATTTGATCGGCGCAAATTGCTGATCGTGATCGAGATAGTACTCGCATTGACGTCAGCCGTACTGGCACTCTGCACGGTCTTTCATGTGATTAATATTGTCATCATCTACATCGTTGTGCTGATCGCTGCCAGTGCTTCCTCTTTTGAATTTCCCACCCGGCAAGCTATGATTCCTACACTGGTACGACGTGAGGAGATGTCCGATGCCCTGTCGCTGAGCATGGTCATGATGCAATTGACCTTTATCATTGGTCCGACAGTGGGTGGATTTGCAATCGCCTGGATAGGTGTTGCTAACACCTATTGGTTCGATGTCATCTCCTACTTCGTCGTTATCGGCTCATTGTTGCTGATGATAGTACCGCGTATACCAGCCGGAAAGCGTGCGCAGGCTGGTTTTGGTGCGCTTGTCGACGGTATGAGATTTCTGCGAGCGCATCCAGTGATCCTGGCTGTGCTCTCGCTCGACTTTTTCGCCACTTTCTTTGGATCGCCACGAGCGCTTCTGCCGGTTTATGCAAGCCAAATTATGCATATCGGCCCACAAGGGCTTGGAATTTTAATAGCGGCCACCTCCATTGGTGCAGTAGCCCTGGCGCCATTCACGGGACTGATTGGGCGCATTACCCGCCAGGGTCTTGGAGTCGTGCTTGCGATTATCGGCTGGGGCCTATGCATCATGGCATTTGGTCTCTCGCCTACCCCTTTATGGCTTGGAGTTCTCTTCCTCGCTGGAGCAGGCGCGGCAGATATGGTCAGCATGGTTCTGCGCGGCCTGATTATACAGCTAACAACTCCTGATGAGCTTCGCGGTCGTATTAATTCCGTCAACGCCATGTTTGTCATTGGCGGCCCCATGCTTGGCCAGTTCGAATCAGGCCTGGTTGCCGGTATATTCTCCCCTGAATTCTCAGTAGTAAGTGGCGGCCTCGCCTGCATCTTAGCTACTCTGGCAGTCGTAGCCCTCGTCCCCAGCCTCCTACGCGTCAAAGTAAAATAACTTCCAATAGAATGGATTGTTTTCAAGCATCGCCGCCGGCGATGCTTGAAAACAATCCATTCTATTAAAATACTTGTATTTTGATTTCAACTCATGCATAATGCCCTTAACAAATCCGAGGAGGCATGTGGAACATGTTGGCAAAGGTACGAAGCTGCGCAGTCATTGGACTTGAGGGTGCACTGATCGAAGTAGAAATCGATCTCTCCAATGGCCTGGCAGGCTTTATGATTGTAGGACTCCCCGATACAGCAGTAAATGAAGCCAAGGATCGGGTACGAGCAGCGATCAAGAACAGCGGATGTCTATTCCCCTACAAACGCATCACCGTCAATCTCGCCCCCGCAGACTTACGCAAAGAAGGCCCCGCATACGATCTTCCTATAGCCATCGGAATATTGATGGCATCTGGCCAGATCAATCTGGATGAGCAGGTGTCAGAATATCTTTATTTGGGAGAGCTTTCGCTAGACGGTGGGGTTCGTCATACCAATGGAATTTTGCCGATGGTTGCATTAGCACGCGAGAAACACGTAAAGGCAGTGTTTGTTCCAGCAGCAGATGCAATGGAAGCGGCACTTGTGCAGGAAGTCACTATCTACCCGGTCGAAACACTTGGTCACCTGGTCGCCCATCTAAACGGTGAACGAGCGATCGAGCCGTATATTGCTGATCCGCGCATCCTGGATAATGCCGAGACGGATGTTTATGCACAGGATATGGCTGCGGTTCGAGGGCAGGAACATGTCAAGCGTGCTCTAGAAGTTGCCTCGAGTGGAGGACACAATGTTTTGATGAGCGGACCTCCTGGTTCTGGTAAAACGTTATTAGCGCGTGCAACTCCTTCAATTCTTCCACGTATGGTGATCGAAGAAGCCCTGGATGTCACTAAAATCTATAGTGTGACCGGTATGTTGCCTTCGGAAACGCCACTTGTGCTCCAGCGGCCATTTCGCGCTCCACACCACACCATCAGCCACGCGGGTTTAGTCGGAGGTGGCCGCATGCCACGCCCAGGCGAAATCAGCCTTGCTCATCGCGGTGTACTCTTTTTGGATGAACTCCCCGAGTTTGGTCAGAACGTACTCGAGGTTTTACGCCAGCCCTTAGAGGATAAAATTGTAACAATCTCACGTGCTCAGGGAACTGTCACCTATCCAGCAAATTTTATGCTTGTTGCTGCTATGAATCCATGTCCCTGCGGCTTCTACGGCGACCCTGTCAAAGAATGCAGTTGTTCCGCCATGGCCATCTCCCGTTATCAGAAAAAGATAAGCGGCCCGCTTATAGACCGCATCGACATCCACGTCGAAGTCCCCCGTGTCGATTACGAAAAGCTAGCCGATAAACGGCAGGTGGAGGATTCGAAAACAGTCAGAGCAAGGGTGCAGGCGGCACGTGAACGGCAGTTGGAGCGCTTTAAGGGAACGAAGATGACCTGCAATGCCGAGATGGGGCCAACGGAGGTACGCGAGTTCTGCCAGACCGATGCGTCGGGGGAGAAGTTACTCAAGGCGGCGGTGCAGCAATTGCATTTGTCGGCCAGGGCGTATCATCGGGTATTGAAGTTGGCGAGGACGATTGCGGACCTGGCGGGCAGCGAGATGATTGCGGCGAATCATGTGGCGGAGGCGGTGCAGTACCGGCCAAGGGTGGGGATGTAGGGAGGAAAGTTTAATGTATATTAAACGTTAAAAGGATATGCGATTTGCTTGCTGTGGTGCTCCAAAGAGATTTGTTCAATTTGATTTGCTGAAGCATCGTCAGCAAATGATTTGCGAGAAGTACTAATCTAAGCCTCTTCTGCTAAATAGATTTTTTAAACTGGGGGAGTTTCTCATTGAGAAGAGCTTGTTTTCTTCAAAGCCATAGCAGTTTTCAATTGTAAGAAGCTGTCCTCTTGATATATTAAAAGCGACTTCAATTCAAATTCGTTTTAATTAGGGAAACATGATTTGTAGGGTCTGTTATATGCGTGTTGATGAAAATAGCTATGGCGGCACGGAAGTTGACAACATTCTTAGTCTTATGGAGGGAGCTGCTACTCTTTATAGAGCCAAACGATATGAAGAAGCACTCAACTTTTATGAGAAAGTTATTCAGATTGAGCCAAATTACTCTGATGCTTATGTAGGTAAAGGAGATTGTCTTCGCAAGCTGAAGGACTACTATAATGCTATAAGTGCCTATGAGCGAGCTATTCAGCTTAATCTTAAAAATGTTTCTGCCTACAATGGCATGTGCTATGCGTGCGCAAAACTCAGGCATTATGATAATGCTTTATTAATGCATTTAAAAGCCATCAAAATTGATCCTGAGAATGCTACCGCTTATAACGGTAAAGGCATAATCTTCAGATTACAAGGAGGATACGAAGAAGCACTGCAGGCTTTTGAAGAGGCTATCAGACTATCCAGGCATGAGGATAACCTTGCAGGATTTTACTACAATAAAGGTCTAACTCTATGTGATCTCAACAGATATGAAGAGGCTTTAGAAGCCTATGAATATGCTATGCAGTTGGAACCTGGAAGAAAAAAATATTTAGATGAAAGAACAAGAATTTTTCATGAGTTGTCATCGAGCCAACTGACTACCCATGAACAACTGAAAAGTATTTCTAAGAATGAGCAAGCAAAGAATATTTCAAAGTTTTTTGATGATGGTGAAAGCCTTTATAGACTGCAGAGATATAAAGAATCTCTTGAAGCATTTGACAAAGCTCTCCGAATTGATCCAGCGTATACTCCTGCTCAGTTGAGACGAGGAAATATTTTTCTGGAATTAAAGCAATATTGGACAGCACTCCGAGTGTTCGATACTATCCTCCAGCTTCAAGCGAATCATGCTCACGCTTTAGTGGGTAAAGGGAATGCTCTTCTAAGACTGAAATACTATGAGGAAGCGCTTCTAGCATTCGACAATGCTCTGCAACTCAATTCTAAACTTGTACAAGCCTATGCGAGTAAAGGTCACGCTCTTTTTGCGCTTCTACGCTCTATGGACGCATTGAAGGCCTATGAAACCGCAATTGAATTAAATACAAGTGATGTTGATTGTTACAAAAATGCGGGTGATATTCTCATAAGTCTGGGTCCAGAATACTATGAACGGGCTGCTCAATTGTATGAGAGAGCTCTCCACGTTGCCCCTGAGGATGTATCTACTTATTTGGCACAAGGAAATGCCCTCTTTGAACTCAAACGCTATGATGAGTCTCTCGTTGCATATAAACATGTAATCACACTTGATAAATCGAATGTTTTTGCCTATTTGAAAATTGGAGATATCCTGACTTTTCGTAACTTACATGAAATTGCTGCCGGGTACTACGAGAGAGTCCTTCATTTTGCTCGGGATGAAAAGAATCCTGATATGCTCTGGCTTCTCGTCAATCCTGTTGAGGCCTCTTGTCGCCCGGCTCACATTCAATTTGAATTATTAGTACGATTTGTCGTAATTACATTCTCAGATCCTGACATGGCTGAGGCTTTGAGAGGTATTGGTAAACTCTACCGCGAACTTTTTATTGTTCCACCTGAAGTTTTAAAAAGTAATTTGCAAATCCTTCAAAATTTGCTACAAAAAATTCCCGAGGGTAAGCGGGCCGAGGTTCTCTCGTATATTGCAAATGGCTATGATACACGTATAGCACTTCTACTGATTTACCTTGCACCTTTCTCACTTTCTGGCCTAACTTCTCTAGCACAACAAGTTACGCTCCGATGGGTTCCTGCTCCAAGAGATGACGATCTTGTCATACGTTTCTATCATGTACTGGATTCATACGGAGTGCCTTTTGAAGATTCAGACTGGTTATTTGCTCAAGAGTTGATAGTTGAAGGGCTGTATATTCAGGCAAAGTCAGTGCTTGCCGACCTAGTGAAACAACGATCTACTCCAGATCGTCTATGGCTCCTTGCTATAGCAATGTGGAATCGTAAAGATCCAGTAGAGGAGCAGATAAAGGTGCTTTATCAATTCGTTACATCTACAACTCTTGATGACGTGCGTTGTGGCGAGGCATGGAAACGTATCGGTGATCTCTCTATTGAGAATGCTTATGATTGCTTAATGGCAGTAGAAGTATACAAAAAAGCTGATAGTTATGGGTATGCCATTCCTCAATCAGAAGCTTTCCGTGTGGGAAATTGGGATGCTATTCCTGCCCTCCGCAATCATCCTGATTATGCCTTTCCACCTGTTGTGGTGCTTGACTTGGAGAGCGATTTCATGCCAGAAGCGCCTCCTGGTTCTCGCGTGTTTGAGATTGGAGCTGTACGTGTAAAAGGCAGTACAGAGTTAGATATATTTCATGCAATAATCCGGCGTGATTTCGTATCCCCTAAAGTGGCAAATAAGCAGGAAGGCGCTGTTGAGCTGGAACAAGCTATTCGATCTCTCCAATGGTTTATTGGAACATCGATTGTGGTTGGTCATAATCTTCAGGCTTTTGATGCAGTGCATCTTCGAGCAATGGGTTTGTCAATTTGCGATGACCAGATTATCGATACGCTGACATTTTCGCGATTGCTCTATCCGGATAGTCTGCATCATCATCTTGGGCTGCTTTGTCAAATCCACAATATTAGGTTCAAGGGAGTTGCGCACACTGCTCTTGCAGATGCACAAGCCTGTGCTGATCTTTTGTATGCTCTCGGAGATGAACTTATACGTCGTGGCGACCAACTTCTTTCCGGTTTTCGTGCATTTATACAACCCGGCAGTGCTTTTGATAGAGCGGTTTTACAACCTAGAAATGTTGCTACTGACCCCGATTACGCCTGGGAATTAGACCCTACGCCAGCGCCTCCGCATATGCTTGCCACAATCAATCATGCTCCTGCCAGCTCTCGCATTATTGAGGCTCTTAATAGTGGCAGAGATGCTCTCATTGAACGCTTTGATCCAAATGCCACTTATGTGGAGTATTTGCCTTCTCATCAGCGATCAGTTGTCACTGTGAGTACAGATTCTCGTTTAGAGCGTATCCTAGCTGCATTCCAAAATACGCGGGATTTCTATGTCTTGCCCGACCCTCAAACTCTTCTCTGTCCACATCTTTTAAGTAGGCATATTGTGCAGGCAAAAAACGTCGAAGTAAAGCTTACTCTGTTTTGTCTTTACCAAGCATCGCATAACCATGATGCGCAAACACTCTACCCATTGCGTATTCTCTCGGATGACCCCGCTTTTGTTGAGTTGAGGCAGGAATTGATAGAGTCGTGCTGTCATAATGATCGTGATCATTCCGATGAGTGTTCAGCCGGTTTAGCCATGCGGGTTGCCGCAGAGCGGCATCGCGTGTTGCTGTCAACTCACAATAGCCTGGTGCATCAACAATTCCAACCAGGTGGTGATGTGATCATTGTTGATGATATCGATGAGCTACAGATGCATTTTGCAGAGTTAGTGACTGAGCGTATAACAAGTCAGCAGGTGCGTAACTGGTCAATGCCAGTTTTCAATCTTCTTGATGACCAAATTTCCTCGTTTGTCGAGGAGTATACGAGTGAGACCTGGTATCATGTGCGGATACCTTTGCAAAGTATGGTGTCTCTTCTGATACATCCACATGAGGGGAATGAAGAGGGCCTACTGGCTTGTTTGGAAGAAACTGACTCCATTGGTAAAGAAATTGCTCAAAAATTAAAAAAGTTCTGCCAAAAAGCATCTCAAGGGGCAAATGATCCTGGTGATATTCATGCATACTGGCTTGATCTCTGGTTTGCTCAACAATCTCAAGAGGGTAGCCGTGTCGTTGAGGAATGGAGCTTTTGTGGGATCAGTCAGAACTTACAACAGACGTTTCAGAAGCTATTCTGGGAACCCTATCGACAGCGAATCATTTGCGGCTCTGCCATATCTCTTGGCGCGCTGAAAACAACATTCATCAAACGCTTCTTTGGACTGCCAGAAGCTGTAGTCTTCTCAGCAGATGAGCGTCCTGTTTCTCAGGTCTACATTCCACTTTCTGATGACATCCGTTCCGCAAGTTTCCTTGCACGTATATCGTGGGCAGAAAGCATTGGGGCTTTCCTTTACAGATTAGGGTTAACTCAACGACAATCTATAATAATAGCACTTAATGAATCGTCCATTGCAGGTGCTCTGGCTGCTTCCTTTGAGCCGCAAAGGGATCAAATACACCGCCAAATACTATCGCCACATCTTAATTGGACAATGGCTAAGATAGCTGAACGCGTTGTTGATGCTAGCAAATCGACGATGGCCTTCATCTCACCCCATCAGCGTAGATCGTTTCTTGATGATCCAGTTGACATCGAAGCGACTGGCCCTTTGCGTTTCTTAAATCAGCGTGATCCTCTGGTGGCTGCGCAATTGCTCGTCTTTGATCAGCGATATAAAGATGAAGGGTCTATGCAAGCCTACCTATTGCCCCAAGCTCTCCTTGAGTTGAAAGCACGAATTTCTTCTCCGGCAAAGGTACACGTGATTCTTGATAGCTCCTTACGCGCAAAAGTCTTTCGTGATGAAGTGTTCTCTCTTTTCAGAGAGGAGGAGCTTCTCTCTGAATTGCCAGATTTGGCGGAACAGATAAAGGACGTATCAGATGTATTTTTAACAATGCTGTCCGCTGAATTAGAACAACGAGGCTTTACCTTACACACAAAGGTCTCTCATAAAGATTTACAAATGGTCTTGAAATCTATGTGGGGGGCAGACTCGTTCAGGACCTCTCCATTAAATCAGGAAGAAGTAATGCAGAGCATCTTTGCGGGAAAAGATCAACTTGTAGTAGCTGCCACAGGTGGAGGAAAATCACTCTGTTTCCAACTACCTGCCCTACTCATGGCTCAGGATGTCGTACCTAAAGTTACATTGGTCATTTCACCGCTGATTGCATTAATGCGGGATCAGGTTGAATCGCTAAGGCGCAAGGGGATTTTTTGTGCAATTGTGCTGGATTCTATGCTTTCTCCTCCTCAGCAGCAAGCATGCCTATTCGGCATTAACCGGGGTGATTACTCGATCATCTACATCGCGCCAGAAAAGTTTCGCTCCGCAGCTTTGCTTCGTGCTCTAAAAAATCGTGAAATTGGATTGATCGCTTTTGATGAAGCCCATTGCGTAAGTCAATGGGGGCATAATTTCCGTACTGACTACTTTGCTGTGAAGAAGTGGGTCAATAAACTGTTTGAGGGCAGACAACGCTCATTTCCTGCCCTGGCTCTAACCGCAACAGCGCGTATAGGTCACAGAGAGCATGTCAATGATTCTCTATCGAACGAGGTAAGCACAGTGCGAGACATAATTGAAAAGCTGGGCTTACAAATTCTGGAAGACGAAGTGGTAATGACTTCTCCAGAGCGTCCAGAACTGATATTTCGTGTTGAACACGTTACGCCTCGTTGTCCGGATTGTAGTAGTGCACTTGAAATGGGAACTGGAATGGTGAAATGTTCATCCTGTGGGAAATGGTACTCTTTCTCGAAGGAGGATGTTTGGGCGGCGAAATTTGATGCACTTGTATCTCTCTTGGCCGATCAAAGGGAGACAGGTTTGCGACAACGATGGGATAGACAGAATGGGATACGCCAGCGCGGCCTGGTATATTGCGCCTACACAGAAACAACAAAGAAAGTTTACGAGGGTTTGAAAAAATATCTACCCGATCTGAGAGTAGGTGTATACCATGGAGGGAAGAAAATCACTAATGAAGAGCGTCAAAGAGTATACCAACAGTTTATCAGCGATAGCAAAGATGGCCTTGATGTCGTCGTTGCCACTAATGCATTTGGCATGGGTATTGATGTCCGGAGGTTAGGCTTCGTCATTCATTTTGATACACCAGCTACTCCCGAAGCGTACTATCAGGAGGCCGGTCGAGCCGGGCGTGATGCTAAATTTAGGGATGGGAAAGATCATGCTCAGTGCATACTGCTCTATCATGAACATGATCTTGATGACCAGCGTTGGCTCAGCAGCTTGAATAAATTTACAATCCAACAAGTTGAAGCAGTTTACGAAGCTCTCAACGAGTTGAGAAGCATGGGAGAGAAAGAAATACTTGCTCCAATGCGATCAATTGAGTTGCTCACTGGTATAGAACATGACCAGATAGGCACTATGCTCTACTATCTGGAAAATCATACTCGAGTCAATGGTGAATATGTTTTAGAACGTGGTGAAAACGGGAATCATCTCTGGCAGATCAAATTTGAACGGGGATATCAGCGACTTATTGGATCTTCTGTTCTGAGTCCCTTTTCTCTACAACTTATAGATATCTTCTTTACATCAGACCAATTTGGTTTGAGCGAGGGGAATACCGTACTAATCGATATCAACGAATTAGCAGCACACCTGAAATGGGATGTGAGACAGCTTACAGGCGAAATCGCAATGCTTGAAAAAAAGCATATTGTTGTGCGCGCTTCTCGCATATATGTCAATTGGATGAAGAGCAAAAGTGATATTTGTGCGAATATAAGCACGCTTGTTAGTAATTTGGGGGATTTGCTCCGCCACATTGAGGATCAGGAAGCTTTACTCAGCGGAATGAAAGTATATATAAACGTAGCAAAGTTCTATGAAAAAAGCCAATTGGATGTTGTGCCATTAAATGTATTTACGCACTTTCTTTCTTGCCTTGCGCGGATAGATGCCGGTGACCTGCAATTATTTGAATATTTCAAACCTGCATATCAGTTTGAGCAGCCAGGCCATTATGGGTTGAAGCTAAAACCTTTCGACAAAATACAACAGATATTCAATAATATTGGTTCGCAATTGTGCGATGTTGTCGGGCGATTTGCTCTAGATGTGGTCAAGGATGAATGGCAGCTTGTTGATTTACTCAGAGAAATGCCGGACTGGGAAGATCGTCAACGGTTAAAACAGCAGCTAAATTTACTGGAAGTGATCGAACTGTTGGAGGAGACAAAAGAACTAGAATCTGACCTGAATATCGCTATGCATATCAGCTTCGAGCAGGATTACATCACCAGAGATCAGCTGAAAATTGATCTCACATCGCTTCGCAGAACAGAACGGTATGGAGAGAGAAAGCTTGAATTGATGAGAGAATACGCTATGCTACCACAGGAGCATCGTAGTCATTATTTCATTCGCTATTTCTTTGGAGAGAGGCCACTTGTTGAACCATTTGAAATGCACTCCGACCTTACAAAGCAGCAACAAGAAATTGTAGCACTAAAAGGTAGGTATCATCTAGTTGAGGGACCTGCAGGAAGCGGGAAAACAACTGTACTGCTTGAGCACATCAGGTATCTGGTAGAATGCGAATTTGTTCCTGTTGATCACATCCTGGTCGTTACCCATCTAAATGGTGCGATTGATCGGATCAGCAGTGATGTTGAATACTTACGGAAAAACAACAATGTTATAAAGGCTGTCACACTTAATGCACTGGGAGAAGGCATTTTCAGACAACACGGACAACTTCTGTTACGCAATTATGGACTGCCTTATTACGCTGAGAATGCTGAACTTAAACTGCTGACTGGTAGATGGGAGAAGATCCAGGAGCAAGAACTCATATTGCTTGGAGAGGTTCTGGCCCGTATTCAACTAGAAAAATGGATGCAGGTTCCCTGGCCTACTGATCTTGATATTCCCGGATGTGAGAGTGTATACGGACATTCCACTGACGATGAAAAGCAGTGCTTGAAAGCAATACACCGACTAAAATCGTATGGTGTTTTCCCGACATGTTCTCCTGATGGTGAAAGTATTCGTTTTGTGCTGAAATCACTGACAACTGCTAATTACACTGCGTCGTTCTATTATGCAGTTTATGTTGACTATCTTTTCTTATTGGGCGAGCGCGGGATTTATACGTATGATGATCAAATACTGTTTGCTCTTGCAATTCTGCGAACTCATACTCAAATAGTCAGAGATTATCAACGTCACTACGAACATATTATTGTTGATGAGTTCCAGGATTTTATGTCTGCTGAAGCTGAATTAGTGAGTGTGTTGAGCCAGGAGCATCAAAACGTGATGGTATTTGGTGATGATATACAGGATATCCGCCCAAATAACAGTAAGCAAGCTGGGACTACACTCCTCGATAATTTCAAAGTAATCAGTGGCGATAATGCTCCAATGTATCACTATCTAAAGACTAACTTTCGCTCAGTTCAGGAAATTCTTAATCTGGCAAATGCCGTGCGAAATATTGGTAAATATGGGAAGAATGAACCTCAAACTGCTGCTCGCAGTTTAAGAGGCGAAAAACCTGTGGCTATCTGTGTCGATGTACAATCCTCAAATTTGTCAACAAGGAAAAATAATGATGATTTTGATGACGCCCTCTTACATGTAATGGTAGATACGGTGCTACGCGAAGTGGAATGTCTGCCGCTATCTGATAAGGGAAGTGTTGCATTGATGGTTGCTAAGCAGCCTATGTCCAACAGAGTTCAGCGATATCTCAGATATCTTAATGAGCGAAAACCTGTACCATTTTCTGTCCTGGGTAATACGCACCGATTCCAGGCTCGTTATGTTGATCTCGTTCTTAGCTATTTTCGACTGATTGATGATAAAAGTCGCGAGGATGATATGGAACACATATTGGGCAGATGTTTTGATACAAAGCAGATAAGAGATCTGAAGAAACTGGCACAGTTACATGATCAATCATTGGTGGATATCACCATGGACCATGATATTCTTGCAGAGATAGGTATTATTCAAGAGCAGGAAGTGGCTCTTCTACAGCACATGAATGTGCTTCGTAACTTTTCTTCAGAAAGCAAATTCATCGATGTATGGGGAATTATCCGTGAATTGCCGAATGGTCCTATTGCCGCAGTAGCAGAGCAGACAAACGAAAAAGAAGAACTTGAAGATGTTTTAAGCGAACTGAGGAAATATACTATAAGGCAAGCTCTGGAGTATGTTGATAGCCATATCAGCTTTGTTGAAGAACATCATTCCAACAGGAATCTGATTATTACTACTGTAGACCATGCTAAAAGTCAGGCATTTGATACCGTGTTTTTATTGGGTGCAGACCTGCTTAAAGAACGAAAACGCTGGTATGTAAGTGTATCTCGCGCTAAACAACGTTTTTTCTTTCTGGTAGATGGTCGGTCGCCAGAGGGTTGGTTAAGCAATCCTGTTCTTGCACTGATCGATGATGATCTGTATAACAAACGGGAATGGCCTTAAAATCTTGCACTGGTATCAAGGGATACAGAAGTGGTGAGGATTAATGATTGAATATTTCTACAATAGCTACTCATACACCCGCTCTTGCGGCTATTATAGGGATCCGGTGAAAGAGTGTAGTTATACCGCCATGGCGATTGCCCGCTACCAGAAGAAGATCAGCGGCCCTCTCCTGGACCGCATCGACATCCACGTCGAAGTCCCCCGTGTCGATTACGAAAAACTGGCAGGCAAGCGCAACGTCGAGGATTCCAAGACGATTTGCGCACGAATGCAGGCAGCACGAGAACGCCAACTGGAACGCTCAAGGAGAACAAAATTGATATGCAATGCCGAGATGGGCTCAACGGAAGTACGTGAGTTCTGCCAGACCGATACTTCAGGGGAGAAGCTACTCAAGACGGCGGTACAGCAGTTGCATCTTTCGGCTGGCGTATCACCGGTTGCTGAAGCGAATGTTATAATAAAAAGAACTAAAACTTCTGCTGAGGAGCAAAATGAGCGAATACCAGCGTTACGAATTCATGACCATCGATCGACCTCTGACACGGGCGCAACTCGATGCTGTCGATGCCCTTTCCAGTCACATCGAAGCATCATCCACCCACGCCCTCATCGAATATCACTGGGGTGACTTCAAGCACAATCCCATCACAGTGCTCCACGAGTTCTTCGATGGCTTCCTCTATTGGGCCAACTGGGGTACGCCCCAACTGGCATTCCGTTTCCCGCATGGAATCTTGCCAGCCGATCTCATAGATGGCTATGAGCTTGAAGATTTCGTTACGTTCACCCGGCACCCGGATTACGATATCCTCGATATCCACTTTGGCGAGATGGAAGCGCCCGACGAATGGATTGACTATGAACTGGGGTCACTCATTGCCATTCGCGATGAATTGATGGAGGGCGATGTGCGGGCCCTGTATATCGTCTGGTTGGCCGCTCAGATCATGATAGAGGGCTATGATGAAGAAGAGAATGAGAAAGAAGAAGAGGACTGGGAAATCAGTGTGCCACCCGTTCCGCCCGGCTTTGGCATACTGACCGCGGCACAGTCCTCTCTGGCAGAATTGTTGCAGGTACCCCAAGAACTGCTCATCGCGGCAGCTCGCCATAGCAAAGCGGCCGCGCCATCGACTGGCGATGATGTGGCAGCCTGGGTCAAGTTGCTGCCACCAGAGCGAAAGAACGATTACCTGGTGCGGTTAGCACACAATGAGCCAGGCTTGAGCCGCTTGCTCGTCAGGGAGTTGCGCGAACTGGGCCAGGACAAGACCAGAGCAGCGCCGTCACCGGGTGAGCACGTCACCTACGCCACGATGCTCGCCGAAAGCAAGGCGATTAGAGCCAGGCTGGAACGTGAGAAGCGCGAGCAGGAGCAAGCAGCCCGACTGCGTCATTTGCAAGAGATCCATACTCACCAGGACGCTTACTGGCAGCAGGTAGATCAGGCAGTGATGCGCGGTACAGGCACAGGCTACGATGAAGCTCTTCGCTTATTGATCGAGCTGCGTGAAGCCGCCGGTCAATTCAAAGAGACTCAGAAGTTTCAAGATCATTTCCGTGCCTGGGTCCCGCCTCACCTGCGCCGTCCCGCCTTCGTCAAGCGCTTGCAGGCTCACAAGTTCACTTTGCCAGAAGCGTAAGAGGTTGTGTCAAGCCAGTCGTTTTGCAAAGCATGGTGCTAGATGAGTATCATGCTATCAAAAAAGTTGTAAGTGCCCAAGATATGCTTAGTGAGTGTATTAGATTAAAGCTACGACAGTTATCCGCACGTCTGCCCTTGTGGATTTTACGGGGATCCGGTCAAAGAGTGTAGTTGTTCCGCCATGGCCATCGCCCGCTACCAGAAGAAAATCAGCGGCCCGCTCATAGACCGCATCGATATCCACGTCGAAGTCCCCCGTGTCGATTACGAGAAGCTGGCTGACAAGGGCAACGTCGAGGATTCTAAGACGATTCGCGCACGAGTGCAGGCTGCGCGAGAGCGCCAGTTAGAACGCTTCAAGGGGACGAAGTTGACGCGTAACGCCGAGATGGGGCCAACGGAGGTGCGCGAGTTCTGCCAGACGGATGCATCAGGAGAGAAGTTGCTCAAGGCAGCGGTGCAGCAGTTACACCTGTCAGCAAGGGCTAATCATCGCGTGCTGAAGCTGGCACGAACGATTGCGGACCTGGCGGGCAGCGAGATGATCGCAGCCAACCATGTGGCGGAGGCGGTGCAGTACCGGCCAAGGGTGGGGATGTAATCTTTAGGAATTAGATGCAGCGATATAGTACAAAAAGTGGTTGGAAAGGGTTCTGTCGGATACAGGGAAAGAGAAGCTATCGCATTCCTTGCCTACTCGGCACGGTGAACAAGCAGGAAGTCGGTGAGGCGGATGTCCCGCGAAGAGGCACCCACGTACACGGCATAGTCGCCACTCGCCATCTCCCAGCCGTTCTGATCGACGTTCCAGTAGGACAACGGATGCGATGCAGAATTCGGATCCACTGCTACACTGACCTCCCTGGTCTCGCCTGGCTCCAACTCGACCTTTGCCAGGCCCACCAGCCGTTTGGGGGGCTCAGCCGTGCTTGCAGGTAAGCCGAGATATACCTGTGCGATCTCGGCGCCAGTCCGTGAGCCGGTGTTGGTCAGCTTGAAGCTCACCTGGATAGCTCTGGTGCCATCACTCGTCTCTGGTTCCACTGTCAGCTCGGAGTATGCGAAGCTGGTATAGGATAGACCGTAGCCGAACGGGAAGAGCGGCTCGATCCCGAACTGGTCGTAGCCACGGTAGCCGACACAGAGGCCCTCGCTGTAGTGGGCGACGAAGCCATCTCGACCGGCATACTGCGAAGGCTCGGAAACCGGGGTGTTGTGATCGCTACGCGGAAAAGTGACCGGCAGCTTACCCGACGGGGTGACATCGCCGAACAGGATGTCGGCCAGGGCGTTGCCCTGCTCTTGACCGCCGTACCAGCTCTCCAACACGGCAGGGACCTGGTCGAGCCACGGCATCAAGGCAGGGCCACCAGTAGCCAGCACCACAATCGTGCGCGGATTAGCAGCTGCAACAACCTGGATGAGTAGGTCTTGCTCGTTGGAGAGGGTGAGGCTCGGCAGGTCGGCATGTTCGTTCCGATAGTCCCGTACGACGACGACCACTACGTCTGAAAGTCTTGCAAGCATAGCAGCCTTTTGCATCGCTGGCGGTATCGCCTCCACCGGGTGCTGCCAGCCCAGGCGTACCTTGGAGCCAATCATACCAGAAGTAGAAACCTCCCCGGGCAGTGGTGTGTGTTGCTCAGGTCGATCGGCTGCATACTCGATCCGCAACGCGTGCGGCTGACCGGCGACTAGATGCATCGCCACCGAACGGGTTTCCAGCGTGATGCCTGGATCCTCGATGAGGAGCTGACCATCCAGGTACAGACTGGCCGTCCCAAGATGTGTCAGCGACAGCGTGTATTTCCCGGTCGCCGGCACGGTGATGTTGCCGGTCCAGCGTACTGAAATGGCATTGGTGAGTTCCGGCGGCGTTTTCAAGGAAGATGCATTAAAGCTTCCGTAGTTGAAAAAGCCGAGGTTGAGATCCACCTGCCGGTCGATCCGTACCAGCGCTGGCTCGCCCTCGAAGCGTGTGTTCGTCCAGTACTCTGCATGTAGCCCGTGGACTTGGCCCTCCGAGCCGAAGTGAGTTGGCGTGAGGACCGAAGAGGGTATCGCTGGCGGTCCTGGCAGCAAGGAGGCTGCGGACGCCGGGTCTGTACCCTCCGCGTACTCTACTCGAACGCCATCGCCCGCACATCGCCGGATGCCCTCCAGGATGCTCACGAAGTATGTCGGTTGGACGACGGAACTCCCGCCTCCCGCGATGTTGTTGTCAGCATCGGCTCCGATTACGGCCACTGAAAGCACCTCGTGGCTCGCCAACGGGAGCAGCCCATCAGCATTCTTCAGCAGGACAATCCCTTTGCCTGCGATCTCCCGCGCAAGCTTACCATGCTTCTGTCCAGGAAACGGAGTGATCTGGACAGGCTGATCGAAGAGGCCAAATGCGAACATGGTGCGCAGGATCCGATGCACCTTGTCGTCAAGAGTGGTGACGCTCACCTGCTCCGTCTGGATCGCCTCCCTTAGCCGATCGCTAAAGAATATCTCGTTCGGCATCTCCTGGTCTAAACCGGCGTTAGCGGCCTCCACCGTGCTGTGTACCGCCTCGTAGTCACTCATCACCCATCCCTGAAAGCCTAGCTGTTGCTTGAGGATATCGGTGAGCAGGTGACGATGCTCGCAGGAGTACATACCATTCACCTTGTTAAATGCGCCCATCACCGAACCAACCTGGCCATTCTTCACTGCTGCCTCAAAGGCTGGTGTGTAGATCTCCTGCAGCGTGCGCTCGTCGAGTTGCGCGTCGGCCTCGAACCGGTTCTCCTCCTGTGTGTTCATCTGGTAGTGCTTGGCTGTCGCCACGACGGGATGGCGTTGGATGCCCTGGATGTAGGAAACGGCCATCTGCCCTGCAAGCCACGAATCCTCCCCTAATGCCTCAAACAGCCGACCGAACACCGGTACCCGAGCAATATCCAGTTCTGGACCAAGGACGACGTTGTGGCCCGTCGCCCATGCCTCGTGACCAAGCAGATCGCCGTACTGCTTAGCTGCTGTAAGATCCCATGTTGCCGCCAGTCCTATAGGAGCGGGCAAGGCAGTGGCCTTACCCTCGTTGACGTCCTGCCTGGCGACACGGATACCGGCAGGGCCGTCTGCCATGGTCAGCGCTGGGATGCCAAGCCGAGGGATCGGCGCGTTGTAGAATCCATACGGGGCGGGAAGCTCTCCGTGAACCATCTCGATCTTCTCTTCCAGCGTCATCTGTGCCAGCAGGAGATTGGCCCGCTCATGCGGGGACAGGGATGTGTTCATCCACGACTGCTCGTGTGCTGAGGCTGGTGAGTCTGTACTCCTGTTCTCCATCTTTTCCCTCCTTTCCGATACCACATCGAATGTGTGGAGTGACGCCCTCCCTCCATCTCCGGCCTCAAGCGTGCCAGAATGTTGCACAGGCACCTCAAGGCCTCATCAAGATGGAAGGGGCGCACCGCGGTGCGCCCCTTCCATCTTGGCGACCGTCGTCACAGAAATCAGCCCTTGACACTGCCGGTCCCCAGTCCACCACGCCAGAAGCGCTGCAAGAGAATACAGCCAATCAGCAGCGGGATCGAGGAGATCAAGGCCCCAGTCACGATCAGATTGTAGATTGTCTGAGAATTAGCACCAGCATTGGATCCGGTCACATTCCAGCTCTGTAAACCCACCGTCACTGGAAAGAGATTGGAGTCACTGAACATGACAAACGGCAGAATGAAGTTGTTCCAGATGCCCACAAACGCGAAGAGTAAGACCGTCACCAGGGCTGGAGTCATCAATCGGAGCGCAATCGTAAAGGTTCGAAACTCGTTTGCCCCATCGATGCGCGCCGCCTCCAACAGTTCATCAGGAACCGCGGAAGCAGCATAGATGCGCGTCAGAAAGACGCCGAACGGATTAACCAGGCTAGGCAAGAGCACTGCCCAAATGGTGTTGGTGAGCCCCACGGCACTCATCATCAGGTACAGGGGGATAGCCAGTGTCGACGCAGGCACCAGAATGGCCCCTAAGATTATCGAGAAGATCAGGTTGCGTCCGCGGAAGACGTATTTGGCCAGCGCATACCCAGCCATAGCGGCCAAGAAGGTTCCTCCCACGCTGCCCACTCCCGCGTAGAGCATCGTGTTGAGGAGCCAGCGCCCAAAGAGGCCATTGTTGTAGGTGAAGAGAGACTGCAGATTCGTGAACAGATTAAAGTCGGGTGCGAACCACAGCCCGAAGGTGCCGAACAAATCGGCCTGACTCTTGGCCGCCGAGACGACCAACCAGAAAAAGGGTATCAGAAAGTAGAGTGTGAAGATGAGCAGGATGGTCATGACCCCAATGCTCGACAGATTGAAGCGGCGCGGGCGTTCCTGCCTGGAGGTGGCCAGTTCCTGGGCAGTTGCAATCGGAACAGTCGTGGTTTGTTGGCTCATAGTGGTTACACTCCTGCTTGTCGCTGGGTGACACGTAGCACGCTGAACGAGAAGATACAGGTGATCACTGCCAACACCACTGAGAGGGCGGCGGTATAGTAGTAATTGTTGTTGCCAAAGGCGGTGGTGTAGGTATAGTAGACGGGCGTGAACGACGTGGAGATGTTGTTGGAGATGGTCGAGAGCACCTGGGGTTCCGCGAAGAGCTGCAGCGCTCCGACGATGGAAAAGATGCAGCACAGGACCAGGGCGGGAACCACCAGTGGAATTTTGATGCTCCAGGCCAGCTGCCAGCCTGTACAGCCGTCGACACGGGCGGCTTCGTAGATATCGGTCGAGATGGCTTGCAGAGCGGCGAAGATGATGAGCATGTTGTAGCCCGCGTAGGTCCAGGTCACTACGTTGGCGATCGACCAGAGGACAGTGCCTGGCCCCAGGAAATCGGGCGCGGGCAAGCCAAGTGCCTGGAAGCCTTTGTCAATGGGACTGAAGACCGGTTGGTAGAAAAAGGCCCACAACAGGGCGGCGATGATGCCCGGAATGGCAAAGGGCACAAAGAAGGCGACGCGGAAGAAAGCTTTCAACCGCACCACTGCCGAGTCCAGGAGCAAGGCCAGGAGAAGGGCGATGATCAGCATGACCGGGATTTGCACGCTGCCGTAGAGCAGCACCCGGCCTATACTTCCGTAGAAGTTGGGGTCATGCACGACATCGGCATAGTTGCTCAGGCCGTTGAAGCTGGTGGTAGCCGCTCCCAAACCCAAGCCACTACGCTGAGAACGATACACACTTTGATCGATGGCATAGAGAATGGGCGCGATAAAAAATAGGGTGAACAAGACCCCGAAGGGCAAGAGAAACAGATAGGGAGCCAGGGTCTTCCGCAGTAACGTTCGGGAGGTTCCCGGTGTACGGGTGTGTACGTGATCGAGCGAGGTGATTTTCACATCCATCCGCTCGTTCTCCTTTCTAAACGAGTGCTTTCGTGTACGTGCCGCTCCTTTACGGCCTCCAGGGGCCTAGTGAGAGCGAACCAGATGTTGAACTGAGTGCTAGCATTCCCAGTTACGAGCCAGTGCTGACTTCTCTCTTCGCCAGCACTTGAGCTTGAACTGATGAGGGCAGAGCACATGTTTTGACCCAGCCCTGCGCCTCAACTCAGCAGGGACGTAGCAAATCTGGCGAACGTATCAGCCACACGTCACTGATCGTGAACGACGCTCTGGCCTCTTGGCACAGCTCCTCCACGTTCCACGCGGAGAGGTGCTCACCATCGCGCTCCCCTCCACGGACGATGCGAGCCGCCAGAGACCGCCCGAACTGGCTCAGGTCGAGACACTAAAGCCTTGCTTTTGCAGGTAGGTGATGGTACTCTGCTGCACGGCATTGAGCCCATCGCTCAAGGTGCCGTGGCCATTGACCGCGTTAGCGAATTGGTCCCCCATGTCATTGTAGACCTGTTCCATTGTTGGGCCCCACTGGAAGTTGACATTGACTTGCTGGGCCGAGGCGCTGAAGACCTGGTTGATCACCTGATTGCCAAAGAATGGCTGGGGACTGTTCATGACGGGCGAGCTTTGGGCGGAGAGCAAGGCCGGATAGGCTCCCGTAGTAAACTCCAGTAAGGCGCTCTGTTGGTTGGCACTGATCCACTGGGCAAAGGTACTGGCCTGCTGCGGATACTTCGAACTCTTAAAAACCACGGTCGTGGAGCCGCCCCAGTTGCTACTGACGGTTTGACCCGCCTGCCACTGGGGCATGGCAGCAACCCTCCACTTCCCCGCGCTCTGCGGGGCATTTTGCTTGAGGATGCCATTCCCCCAGGCGCCGGAGAACCAGGTGGCAAGCGCCCCGGTCTGCAGGCCACTGTACCAGGCGTTCGTGAAGTCCGGCTCGGTCTTGATCAGCTTCTTGCTGATCAAATCTTGCCAGTAGGAAGCGACCTGGAGGGCTTGCGGACTATTGATGGTGACCTTCCAGGACTGGCCACTGGTGGTGAACAAGTTCCCGCCATTCTGCCATATGAATCCGACGAACCAGCCTGGATTCCGGGGTGGGAAGTCAGTGATGTAGGCATTCGGGTCGGCGGCGTGCAGTTTGGCGGCGTCGTCGGCGTACTGCGCCCAGGTGGTGGGCACCGGAAGATTATACTTCTGGAAGATGTCCGCTCGGTAGAAGAGGGCCATCGGACCACCATCCTGCGGGATGGCGTATACAGCATTGCCGAGCTCGACCTCATTCCACATCCAGGACGGGAACTGATTCTTCACCGAGTTCGCCCCGTACTGGGAGATGTCAACGAGCGAGCCGGTCGTCTCGAATTGTGGCAAGGTCTGGAACTCGATCTGACTGAGATCTGGCTCGTTATTGGCCTTGATGGCCGTGAACAACTTGTTGTATTCGAGCGGGCCTGCACCGACATTCTGCAAAGTGACATGGATGTTGGGATGGGTCTGGTTGAAGAGCGCGACCTGCTTATCCATCCCGGGAATCCAGGACCAGTAGGTCAAGTTCACCGGGCCGCTGGTGGTAGAGCTGCTTTGCGAACTGGATCCACCACAAGCAGCAAGAGGAACCATGAGCACGAGCACGGCAGCGACGAAGGCAAACCCGGAAGCAAAGCGTTGCAGCCATGGGAAAGAGGAGAAAAACCGCATCGTCTGAAACCTCCTTTGGATCTGTAAATAAGAACATGACAGTTCTCCTCTCTATCGAATTAGAGAGGTCTACCTACAATGTAGGCGTGTTAGAACGTTACGGCTCAAAGGACAAACAGAAAAAAGACAACGGGAGCGCGAGTGAGTCGAAATATGCATCTGGTGCTCACAACTCGAGCAGGAAATCGCGAAGATCCGCACTCTATTCCTTTCGTCTCGTCATGAATCACTCTTTTGATGAGCGTAACCTTGTATACGCTCATCGGTGACACGTGTCACATCACTTGACAAAAGTATACACGCTAGGTCATAATCTTGTCAAGGGAAGATGACACGTGTCACGTCTCTTGCGAAAAATCTACTCACTATGACATACTGCTTGGCAAGCAGACTTGAGAATACAAAGGGGGTCGTAGTTGGGTTTGTAGTTCCCCGGAAAAGGCTTATGAAAGAGAAAGATCAACATCCAATTTCTGCACGCATATCCTACACCAGTGTTGATGTCGCCCGGAGAGCAGGCGTATCGCGAACAACGGTCTCCTATGTCCTGAACGGGAGCTGGGATGGGCATGTGAGCGACGAGACGCGCAAGAAAGTGCTGAAAGCAGCGGACGAACTTGGCTATAGCACTCACAGTTCAGCGCGGGCCTTGCGTAAAGGGCAGGGAGACGAGATTTGTATCGTCATCGACCTGCCCCTCACTGTCCATCGCACTGAGCTGCTTGTCTCGGTGCAGCAGTACGCTTTTCAGCACGGCTATGCTCCTGTGGCGTACTTTTGCTATGGATTCTCTCCTGAACAGGTCCATATGCTGCTGCTGAAGATTTTTGCTCGCCGCCCGATGGGCATTTTCGCCACGGCAGGCAGTATGACGACGGAACAAATTGCGTTGGCACAGCGCATGGGGGTCGACAATATTATACTGTACTCTGTCGAGCCACTTGAGTATGCTCGAACTATCATCTTACCAACCAGACCACTGGGACGCTTGGCTGCCCAGCACCTCCTCGAACGTGGCCACCGCCACCTGGCCTTGGTGCAACCTGCCGATCCGCTGCACGACTATGGATTTCAGCAACGGCTGGAAGGCATGCGCGCCACCATCGCTGGGATGCCGGGAGTGAGTCTTGACATCCTGCCTCTCCAGTTCGACCTCGCTGCCGCCCACGCGCTGGTCGTAACGTCTCTCACAGGAGTAGATCGTCCCACCGGCATCTATGCCTATAACGACGAGTATGCCCTGCTCTTGTTGGGAGCGCTGAGCGACCGGGGGATACAGGTGCCAGGAGAAGTGGCTGTAGTGGGCACGGATGCTATCTCCTTTAGTGCATGGATGCGACCTACCCTGACCACCATTCGTTTTGATACCATCTCTCTGGCACAGCGTGCCGTAGGGATGTTGGTGAACTGGCACAGCAGTCAACCACTTCCCGAAGAACTCACCCACCCCCTTGTTCCACAACTGATTCCACGCGAATCAACCTGATTGGACAGGAGAATCTACTATGTCTCCATCTGCTCGTCTCCATTTCGCTTTGCTGGTGCTTCTCAGCATCGGCATCATACTGGGGGTTCTGCTTACTGTTGTATTTGTCTCACGATCAATGTCCAGGGTAGGAGGAACCACCGTCAATGTCTGGCTCACAACGAGCGATGGCAGTAACCAGCTAACTGCGCAACCAGGCCTCACGTTCACCTCTGACAGTCAGAACGCCGATTCCTCGACAATCGATGTCAATGAACACCAACAATTTCAGCAAATGGATGGCTTTGGGGCGGCTGTCACCGATTCCTCTGCATGGCTCATGTATACTCGGATGAGCACAAGCCAGCGGAACGACCTGATGAAGCATTTATTCGATCCGGCCAATGGGATTGGCATCAGCTTCATGCGTATCCCGATGGGGGCTTCGGATTTCTCGGTCAATGGTCCATATTCGTATGACGATCTTCCCCCCGGTCAGACCGATCCCACGTTGTCGAAATTTTCCATCAACCATGATACTGCTTATATCCTTCCTCTACTCAAACAGGCGCTTGTGCTCAATCCCGTACTAAAGTTCGTGGCAAATCCGTGGAGTCCACCAGCGTGGATGAAAACGAACGGGTCGATGTATGGTACCTCCAATGGGCATATTGGAACGCTCATCCCCTCGGACTACGGCCCCCTGGCACAGTATTTTGTCAAGTTCATTCAGGCGTACCAGGCACAGGGCATTCCCATCTACGCCATCACCCCGCAGAATGAACCCGGTTACGCACCCGACAACTATCCAGGTATGTTCTTTCCTGCCAGTGACGAGTTAAATTTCATTAAGAACTATCTGAGTCCAGCCCTGAACAAGGCCAACCTGTACCCCAGGCTCATCCCTTATGACCATAATTGGGATAATCCGAATTACGCGAAGACGCTGTTGGGCGATCCCGCCACTAATCGTGATATTGCTGGAACTTCCTGGCACTGCTATGCAGGTAGTCCTACAGTCATGACTGCTATTCATGCACTCTATCCAACAAAGGATGTGTACGAAACAGAATGTGCAACCGGTGCGAGTGTTACTCCCATCAGCACCAGTGATCTCTTGATGCAGTCGGTGCAAAACTGGGCTAAAACGGTGGAACTCTGGAATATTGCACTTGAAGCCAATCATGGCCCACACACTGGAGGTTGCCCTGACTGTCTGGGCGTTGTGACAGTCGATCCAAATGCGGGGAACGTGATCTATTCGAACGATTACTACTTGATTGGGCATTTCAGTAAGTTCGTTGTTCCAGGAGCATATCATATCGAGGCTACCACCCCTGGCAGCCTCACCGATGTCGCCTTCAAAAATCCAGATGGCTCCAAAGTGGTAGTGGCCTATAACGATGGTTTCCGCAGCAGAACCTTCAAAGTGCGCTGGAAAGGCTCGCAATCCTTCATCTATACACTTCCTGCTGGTGCAACGGTGACATTCAAATGGTCATGACGACTCCCCACGGCTACAAGCCGGATTGCATGAAAGGAAAAAGTGATATGAGACTTGCCTATTCCACGCTCGCCTGCCCTCGCTGGACCGTCGAGGAGGCGGTCGCAGCGGCAGTACGTTATGGCTACGACGCCATCGAATGGCGACTGGCTGATGGAGTAATCATCGAACCAGATACACCAGTGTCGGTGCGCCGCCGATTGCGCGAGGTCCCGTCAGCCAAGGGGATTGCTATTGCCTGCCTCGATACTTCCTGCCGGGTAGTGCAAGCATCGCCGGAGGAGCGCACGGTTGTGACAGAAGCGGCACAGCGCATGATTGATATGGCTGCCGAGCTGGGCGCGCCTTTACTGCGCGTCTTTGGCGGGCCGCTGCCACAAGGAACAACGCGTTCCTCGCTGCTCGCGCCGACGGCCGAAGTGCTACACACCATCTGCACATATGCGGCCGAGCGCGATATAACTATTGCACTCGAAACGCATGATTCCTGGTCCACCAGTGCGGATGTACTGGCACTGTTTCAAGCCGCAGCCTCACCAGCTGCCAGGGTCTTGTGGGATATCCACCACACCTTCCGCGCGGGTGAGGCTCCCACTCAGAGCGTTGCTCTGCTGGGATCAGCTCTTGCTCATGTCCACGTCAAAGATGGTCGCCCTGGTGGCAGCTCGCCGGGATCATGGGAACTCTGCCTGCTCAATGAAGGTACGGTACCGCTGCGCGACGCGTGTTCCGCGCTCAGGCACAGCGGCTACGACGGATATCTTTCCCTGGAATGGGAAAAGCAATGGCATCCTGAGATTGCTGAACCGGAGATCGCGCTCCTACAAGCAGTCCCTTGGCTGCATCGTTTTTGGCACGAGGACTGAAGGACAGAACATCCCTGGCTTGCCAGAGGCAGCGAGATGATTGCGGCCAATCATGTGGCGGAGACGGTGCAGTATCGACCGAGGGTGGGGATGTAGCTGTGCAAGCAGCTATTTGTTAAATTTCGTATTCCTGCCCCAATCTTTTCTCAAATTTGGGGTCTATGGTACCATGTTACTTTCAGCGGCCAGGCTCCTGCTCATGTGATAGCTCATATGCATGAGTTATCACATGAGATCGAAAAAGCTGTCAATCAGCAGGGTTGACTCTCGTTCAGGGTTGGCAGAAGCACTCCACCATTGCTTGCTAGATTTCCGCTAATTATAGCCGTGGAAAACGAGGTCCCTTTCCAAATGGCCAGTCCCTGAGTCCCACCAGGCGGATCACTCTCCCCGTGAAGCAGCAGGCTGCAAATGTGAAAGCCCAGGGCGACAACAGCGTGATCCGGCTGGCCCGACTGTTCCACCAAACTACCATTCGCAAGATCGACGTTCAAGCAATTCGTTCCATCAAAGTAGGGAATGTTGGAGGTAGGAACAAGCATTGTTTGGGGGGTATAGTGCCAGTTATTGCTTACATTGGTCATGGTCGCCCCCACAGCTATAACGTTGCAGAAGGCCGCAGGCAATTCTGCGCCAAAAGCTGTGGTGTCGTTGCCTGCTGCCGCAACCAGGTGGTCGCCGACGGTCGCCAGTTCATTGATCATCAAGCCAAGGGGAACGTAGAGACGTGTCAAATTGCTATTATTGGTAATCACGGCGGAGGGTCCGTTACAGGCGTTCATGTTTGCTTGAGGATGATTTTGCGTGCCACCATACTGGTTTTCCCAGTTCGGCAAATCGGTCCAGATGCTCTGCAAACATTTCGGGGGAGGCATTACTCCCAGGCTCATATTCACAATCGCTCCCCGGATTTGATCCCGAATTTGCTCGTCGTAGATGAGCTGTAACCCGTAAATCAGGGCATTGAGATCGCCTACTGCGTAGTCGTTGAGAACGCGAATCAGGCGAATAGATGCTAGAGGTGCAATGTTATGAATGATTTCGCTGACGAACAAACCGTGTTCCCGGAGCTCATTTGAGTTTTTAGAATAGGGGTTGAATATTTTCAACCCATACTCATCCGTATCATCAAGGGCGACGTCCGTTTCCCTGGTTGAGGCGCCAATGTCGTGAGGGCAATCACATATCGACTTAGCTGCGGAGGGTTTCGGAACCACATTTGGAGTTATGGTGGGTATGGATGTAGAAAGCGGTAATGTCATACCCGTGTGTACCTGGTTCCCACTCGCGTCCATACTCAACGGGTGGGCTGTGTCGAGCACGTAGACCACCGGACCCGAGCCTGAGGCGCAGCTGGTCGACCATGTTGTCCCGCTGCCTGTGGGATCGCCATCGGGATGCCCCCGGTATAACCTCCTCCCCCTCCTTCACTGAGCCAGTCCGGTGAGGCGCTACTTATGAATACAGCCGGTCTACTTCCAGACTTGATCGGCAGACATTTGGAGATAAGGATTAAGTGGGAGCATCGGGAGCAGAGATCTTCTTGACGGCAGGCAGGAGACTCTCGCGAGCAGGGGAGCCAAGCAGGCTGAGTAATTCTTCCAGCGCAAAGACACCATAACAGCCAGC